>Ga0157364_1003425_pt1 | contig 15362 bp, 6 predicted proteins | sample AttsexASBM2_FD_111476 | JGI IMG/M metagenome (GOLD analysis project Ga0157364, IMG submission 111476) | Fungus gardens microbial communities from leaf cutter ant in Ribeirão Preto, State of São Paulo, Brazil - Atta sexdens ASBM2 | ecosystem: Host-associated > Fungi > Mycelium > Unclassified ...
TCAAATCTATGTTGATTTTTTATACAAATTTTCACAATATGTGAACTTAGAGTTGTCAACTTCACCAAAATTTAAAATAATCTTCTGTTTTATCCGATTGTTCTGGTACTTGCAATAATAGTGGAAAAAAGTGAATAATATCAAATATTTTTCAAGATTTTATTAATCTAAATTAAATGTTCTTAATTAATTAACAACATTACATAAAATATTATTTATGCGCTTTAATTAAAAGATATTAAAATTACCCTTTAATCTGATAATAATAATAATACTTTATATTGTTACTTTATAAAATAAGTAGGACTAATTTAAATGAGTTTTTATTGAAATAGCTATTAGTAAATGATTATTTAGCTAAGTCTGCTACGACTTAAATCTGCTACTTCTTGTAACAATGCCAGTAAAAAGTTGAAGTCCGTCATTAACGGACGGTTAAAAGCGAGAAATAATGACATGTATAGAGTAAATTAATAGTATTTACAAATTGAACTTTATTTTTATTTTCCTGTCCTTGAATATTTTATTTAAATTATCAGTCTAGAGAATCACAGAGTGACTGTGCTTTTATAGAACTAAATCATTCTAATATATTTCTTAAATTCATTTTTTTTTTTAATTGAATGATGTCCGCCATTTGATAAAATTTAATTTTTGATATATTTATAAAATGTATCTAAAGAGATAACAAGTAATTTTTTGTGATCGATAAGGTTTGTGACCGGAGCTTTGGCAGTCCAAAAATTGAAAAATATCGACATTTCGACTGTCGATATAAATTTTTCGATCGTCGATAAATATCTACCGAGAAATTATAATACAGTATCATATAAAAATTCATTATTTATTATTATATATAGATTTCATAAATAAGCATACATACATGATATAATTATATACGTGAAAATGCATTTTTTCATTTATCATGTACAAGAATAATTAAGCATTAATGTAGTTTTAAATAAAAATTGAATATTGATTTATAGATATGTTTACAAAACATTATCAAGAAATAAATTATAAAATTAATATTACATTATAAACTATATAATTTTAACAGTAAACTTCCCAAGTCTGTCGGTCTTGAATTATAATTTGTCGATAAATAGGATATACATTTTTTATATTATCATCAACAAAATGTTTCATTTTGTATAGAATAAATTAACATTCGATAATTACTCCTCTAATTAATTTTTTATAAATAATCATGATTGAAATCTGTATTAATGTTGTTTTATCTAAAAAATAAAGATGTTAATATTATCACAGTAAATATGTAATGGAATCAATTCAAAAGTAATATGAAAAGAAAGAAATATCAAATGAAAGAAATATCAAATGAAAGATACACTTTTCATGTATAATAGGATAGCTTTTACATCGGAATTTAGAATTTAGAGTATAGCTCACTTGTAACTGGCTATATGGTTTGTCATTTACGTTCAATAAAAACGCGCGTGCGCCTTGCACCAATCTGAGATACCCTCGGACATCAGAATTGCACAGGGCTAGTGCTCAATGGTAAGAGTGAATTTTCTTATCACGGTCATATTTTTCTTGATTGTGTTCGTACGAAGTGATCTGTGACGCGTGAAAAATGGATGAATTTACTTGAACATCCTCGGCTTGTTTTGCGTGAGATTGGTGCTCGAAGATATATACTGAAACAATCAAAGAGACGAGAAAGGAAATGGAATGAAAGAGTGACTGGAGATTTAACGTTGTCACATTACTTTTGAGAAGGTTTTATATATATTTGTTTAATTTAATTTATTACAATTTAATTTATTGTTGTATTTTTTGATTAAATGCTCCTTTTGTGATATTTCCTTAATATATTGTGATTATATTTATATTTATATTTTTTATTTTATTTGTTTATGTTTAAGTTTAGATACAAATATATACATATTTACATATTTAAAAATATAAAATATACAAATTTATTATTTACAAAATTATTTTTATCTTTTTAGTATAATTTTTATAAAACTTGTTACATGTTTATCAATTATTTAGCTTAGAAAAACGTTTAAAAAAAAGTTTATGTTTTGATAAAAATAACTTGCAAAATAGATTAGAGATAATTTCTAAAATAATGATATTAATAATTATCAATAATTTAGCTATATAAAACATATTTAGGCGATCCATAATTTGTGTCGATTAGAATTTAGACTGGAATTTTATTTATAATTTTATATGTTGTATAATACAGAAAATATTTGTAGAATTAAAATACATACACAAAACGTCACAAATATATATAAAATATATAAAATTATATCAAAACATACAGCATAAATGTAAAATCATAAATAGAGTTGCATTTTGAAATCTGACGTATTAATTAAGACTGTTTAAAGTTTTTTAATTGATGTTGCACATAATATTTGATAATTAACATTATAGCAATTGTTTAAAATAGAGTTTATATATTATTATTATAAAAAATTATTTTTTACTTTCGTGATATTTTCTATTTTTTTATACATTTCAAACATTGTTTCTTTTTGTATTATAAAATTATTTAAAATATTAGAAAGGTGTATGTACAAAATATTGTAATATAATAATATTGTAATAATATATTCGTAATAATATATTCGATAATAAATTCAAGCTCTTCTCTTTATATTATTTTTAAAAATTTATATTATTACTTTTGTCATAAATCGAAATATTTTAATTCAGCTTTGTTATTTTACGAATTTACAGATGAGAGCATTGGACACAATTATGAATTCAACTTGCGCTTACTGTACACTTGAACCACCCCCCGACATCCTTCACATACCTCCGCCACCATTCCCGGCTATTCTTCAACAAAGTTCTGATTTTTATCCGAGTTCTGATATTCTACCATTCCCACCGCACTTAAATGACAGTCCTTGCAAGCATTTCTGTGATCGACGCTCCGAAGGAGTTCAATATATAGAAATGCCTCAACAAGGTTGGTAAAAAAACATCTGTTTACATGAAAAACTAAAACTTAATTGGTTTAATATATATTTAAATTTTTAAACTATTTTATATAAACGCATTAATACGGATAATCATAAATTATTTTATATTTTATTAACTATATTTTATTACTTTTTGAAAATTTTATATCTAAATTTAGATATATATATATAATATATATAAAATTTTAGGGACTGTCTTTGACGATACATGGCTTCTGATTCTAATATCATCATGTGTTGGTGTCATTTTTATTGGTATAGTGCTTGCGACGTTGCTCTTAAAATGCAAATTGTAAGTATTTTTTTATTTTACATGAAAAATTAATCTAAAAAAAATGATATATCAGTAAATATAATTCAGACTAGCAATTAAATAGCAAGTATAAATTATAAATATGAATCATAATTTATCTTTAAAACTTTTATGTTTGTTTGAAAGACATTGAAAATAAATTATATTGTTTACGTCTTTTATAATTGTAATATTGAAAGAAAATCGCGCGCGCGCACGGACGGAAACAAAAATATATATACATATATCTGCAATAAATTAAAAAAGCCAAATCATTTTATTCTTACATCAATTGCAATGTTATTTAATAACAAAATAATATCAGTCACAAATAAAATTTGAAGTAATTGAATAATCTAACTCCGTAAACTTCTATGTCATTCAATTTTGCATAAAAAGTGTGAAATGAAACGAGCAATGAATATAATAGCAACAGGAACGGCAAAGGCGGGGTGATTTCCATGCCAAATGCAACCTCCAGTATGCAGACGAAAAATGGTAGGCTCCAGAACGAGGCGGTGCTCTACCCTTGCGCGGCAGATACCATGCAAGATAGTCGAGTTATGTGGGCTACTCTTACCCCACGCGGAACCACAAGACATTATTTGGAGGAGCATACGTACGAAACCATCGGGGGTGGGCAGTTCCATAAACGCGCCTGTACTACACCAACCGAACATGTAAAACTCAAGGCAATTTAACAATACGTTTATTGTTATTACACAATTGTCTGTTTCGTGCGTAAAAAATTCTTTTGTGAGGCCTTTTATTCATAAACATGCTTACTTTTTTTTCTAAATCTTTAATTTAGATTTTAATTTAGAGTTCATTTTCCCTGACAAAGACATCAGAATAAATTTTTAAATAATTTTGAAGTCGCAATTGAGATAAAATTAAATATAGTTAACAATGAATGAAAGTATGAACATTTATCTGCCTGTTTGTACCATATTGAAATTTCTTTTTTTTAAATGAAAATCGCCCTTCATTCTCAGTTGTTTAAGAACCATTGGTCTGTTAATATTTTAATAAGGAACGTCTCAAATATATATTTGTTTGTCAGATATCCAACTAAAGATAATTCATTTCGTGTAAAACATATGTGAATATAAACTAATGTTTTTCTAGACGTATGCCGATCCACCAGCTATTAGTCCAGTGCAAAATCGTCCAAAGGATGACAAAGCTTTTGATAACACTGCTTTCGTAGATTATGAAGAGCCATTGTCTATCAAGACTGAATATTATCAGCTCAATGATGTTCTGGAACCGAATGAATCCGGTAATATAGCTTGATTGATACAACGATGCATTTTAAGAGCACAATTGATTTTTCTAAAATATGTCTTTTCAAAATATGTCTTTTCGGATGTTCTTTAATTAAATAAAACGTTACATAAAAATTTTCTAACGCAATTCTTAGTACACATAATGGATTGATTCGTGTCCTATGTATTGTCCTTTTTTTTAATACTAGCAGTATACTTGGCTATATTTATTATTTTATAAAAATATAAGTACACTTGTTGAAATAATTTTGATTTAAGTTTTAAAATTTGAATCTATACATCGATACTATCATACATTTTATGTTACTTTAACTACAATATATAGAAATATTTGTAATGTTTTTTAATTTTATTTTGTAATTAAAAACACATCAAATAGTTTGATTTTATATAAAATATATAAATAGAATGAATTTTTATAAGAAAAAAAATTTTATTGTATATGTTCGCGCGTTTTAGAGAGAGTCATAATGAAATCTCATATGATTTTAGGGATACTTACGATTCAGAGAGGAACTCTTCGTCCGCGCGTGAGTTCCCCAACGAGAATCGAGCATCCGAACTTACCCCCGTTAAACCTTCATCCGCACAAGCGCGCATCTCGCAAGGGTTCCGGTGCCCAGCACACCTCGGACACGCTGTTGAGGAGCAGCATCACATCGTCCACTTACATACCGACCATATAAGCGTCCTCTTATCATCATGTTTTTTCCAGGGTTTTGCCGATAAAAACCCAAATTACGCCGTGCACCTTTTACATCCTCGTTAATATCATCGTATCTAGTCATTGTAAGCACGCTGACCGCCAAGTAAAATAACGATATAATCGTGAGACGTAATTCTTTTTTATCGATTGATATAACTTGTGATTGTGATTGTGTAGAAACGGTAGATTGTAGACTTAATAAAATAAATAATATATATGTTACATTTGCATCTTACGAAATAAAACTATGCATAGCAAAAGATGATTCTTGTTTCCGTTTATCTCAATGAATTACCCATTCCATTTTCAGGAAACAAACTGATGTTACTTGTTATCATTTCGATAAAGATGTCATTTTGATGTCAAAATCATGATAAATAACGTTAGCTTGTTTCTTGAGATTATTTTTATTATATATTTACATTTATTCATTTTGTACATGAATTTTTATTAATCTTTGTAGAACTTTTCTTTTTAGTACCATGAATTGATTTGGAAAGAAATTTAGCTTCGCGTCGAAAATTATCGATACAAACATAAAAAAAATTATCGATACGTTGAAAGGGAGAAAAGAGTGTTCCGTGTACAGTTTCAATACTTTATTCATATAATTTCGTAGTTACGGCATTATTCCTAAGTATTTACAACGTCTCCAATTTCAGGAGAATTTTGTAATGCGTCAGTGCGCACGCAATACTGTACTCACTGTGTGTGATGTAATGTGATGTGTGTATGTGTACGTGTGTGTATCTGCGTACTTCTCTTTCTTTTTAACAAGATTAACGCGAAAATGCACCCTCGAAGCTGATGAAAAAACTATTTCATTATTTAATCGATACGATGAATTCAGCTCGTTCCTATTTCTTCCCGTTTTTTCCCGCGAAAAGACATTCAAACGTCTTGTAGCAATAAATTATACAGATTAAACGCTATTGCTCTCCGATCGCTGCATTCGTATAAATAAGATCGTAAATATAAAAATAGTCGTTTCACTCAGCTCCGTTTGTCTTTGAAAATCATATACCGGGTGAAATAATAACGGTAATCGATCTCTCGCGAGGCGTAGCTTAGGATATACACCGCTTAAGAACGCGAACGCCAACGAAACGTGACCCCTTCGCCTTGATGTGTAAAAAATCTAACTGCATCGCATGCGCCTATCTCGTATATATTTAACGTTTTATCTATACTTCACGGTAACCTGGGACAGAACGGCTGATTCCGATTTCCTACCACCATAGGATCGTGTTAGCGCAATAAGGCCTGTCCTTACAAAGAACCAACAAGCTACAAGGTAATGTGATTACAGGGATGAAATTTGTTAGGAAATAAAAATATTCCCTTAATATATAAATAAGTTCTAATGAGAATCAAAAAACCAAACAATATTAAAACCGGTATATTCTCGATAATTTTGATTCCTGATGTCGCAGATACACAAGAAAGAAACTTGCATTTCACCTATTATTCGCAAATAGACACGAAGACACAGTCATAACACCGTGCGTGTAATAGCCGAATCTGAACTCAAGATTGTTTACCCGTTTCTAATCCCTGCTCGATTCTAAATATCGTATACGATTTCTCCTAGCAAACATCAATTAACAGTAACGTAACTATTAGTTTAATTTTTCACTCAACAATATAAATATTATGTGTTACATATAACTATTCTACGTTATGTTACAGTTATATTGTTAAACTGATAATTCTCCAACAATATAATTATAATAAAACATAACTATTATATTATAGCTATGAGTTATTGTTAGTTAATGTTTGCTGGACTGTAATTCTTCTCTTGTAGTAACTCGTAGCCCCGATTTGCACAACACGATCCACTCGACAGCGGATTTCTCTCGGCGGATTAGCCTCTTGCATATGTCTCTCTACTATACATACACATGTCATATGAAATTCTCAATTAGCTGACAACAAAAGTGTGTCCGCTTCAATGCAATTTCATTCTCTATAACACTTCTTAGCTCGCTCTCCTTCCGTTTCCATTTCGCCCACGAATGTAGTTTACTATCTAACTATAGTGCATTTATATACGACTGTACAATGTAAAATATAATTCCATCTAGCTATAGCAACTCTAGATACAGCTGTGAGTGAGCGTTTGTTTCTTATCGTTCTTCACCTTATTTCAAGTATTATGTGTCCATTAAACAGCGGTGACATTCGGCAACTTTTATCATATCATAAATAAATATGCACTTCTGTAATGATGTCTCGGTTTACTTATCAAATGTTGCAACAATTTGTTTAGGATTATGTTCAAAGTATCATTCCCATTGAGACCATCATTCGTATTCTTTTTAAAACTATTTCCAAACAATCCGGAATATGTGCGATAAAAACATAATTTTATTTGTAACTACAAAAGCAATTTTTACAGTAGTCTCTCTTTTTTATACATAATAAGAATAATTCTTTGAAACTTTAGTAGCGATTGCATATTTCATTACAACTTGTTGTAACATTTAATACACGAAGAGAGTTTTGAAATGCATATTTGTTTTATCAGATGAAGACTATAGCAAAGTTAAGATTACAAAATTCGCGATTAATTCTCAGATGCGATCTGATACCTCCGGGTTTTTTTCTTATGATTTTAATCGTTTTTTATTACGATTGTAATCGTAATAATTTCAACTCTTGCCATACTACAGCGGATAATCGATAGTTTATGTGAAGCGTTCGCTAGAGTCAATATTCGAGCAATTTGTCCGAATATTTTCGTAATTTTATAATTTCAATATGATAAACAATGCACACACAATACGTGTAACATAAATAATATCACTATCAATGATTGTATTGATAGCAAAAAATTTATGCGAATAACAATATAATAATAGTTATTATTATATTAATAACAAATATTTTAACTAAAATAATATTAACTATATCTTATAATTATCATGACATCTCTTCATACAATTTCTTCTTGATTATTATACAGAATTTCTAATTTGTTATCAACTCTATTATAAATAATTACTTTTTATAAATAATCAAATTGCATTATATTTTTTAATTTAATAGAAATTTATAAATTACAATTTCCTAATTATTAGATTTCTATCTTTGATTTTAGATGCAATTGTTACATCTCTTATTTAAATCAAGATTTATTTATTTCTTTCATTTTCGTTTTAATTTAAAAATATTTAAAAAAAAATATCTTACCCATTTCATCTTTACAAAACAAATCGTCAAATTTAGATAAAAACTTCACTTTTATTTATGTTTAGAATAAAATAAATAGAAATTAATATATACCCAATTATGAACGAACCCGATTGCTCCAGTGCTTATTCGCGATACGCTTTTAAGTTCGACATAGTATATAAGTTAATAGTTAGAGTAACACTGCTCACTAAATATTTTTATAGAAGTTAATTTAGTTTAGTATAAACGTTAGTTGTCAGTACATCGAAGGATATGCAGATAGAGAGAATCAGAGGGCAGTGATAACAATATGTCTAGAGTTTCTTGTCGATAAAGAGCGTTTTCTCTTAAGGAAAAAAGAGAACAGATAGAAGAAAGAATTTTTTAACCATCTCACGAAAGTTATGTCCGTTAGTATAGGAAACAGTATATAGTCCAATTTTCATTTCGCAAGAAGTATCGGTCACCTGAAGATCAATCGATTATATTAAAGAAAAGCGCGCACGCGTGAGATTGAAGAAATTTTCTTTTTACACGAAATATCGTTGTTATCGATTAAACGTTGGTATCGTTAAAACTGCCCATACACGCAAGGTTCAACCACATAAATATATACAAAATTCACACACCGATTTGCTTATCCATAAATGACCTTTGGGCGAGATGAGACAAGGGGGTTGGAGATTGGGAGAGTGAACGATTGCAAGTCTAGCGAAGACGAGAGAGTTAAGATTTATTGTGTCTTGTTAATAAGCGTAAAAACGATCCGCGCAAAATGCGGATCGCGGTGATTGAGAGTGGCACTTTTTTCTTGCCTCAGTGATAGATCCGAGCTTTTGTGCGATTAAAGAAGCTTATTCGAAGCGTCAGCTTGCAATATTATGTAGTGAGTATTGCCACTGAAATCTATCGGTGTCATAATCTTATTGAAGATTAACTTACTCGTCGGAAAAATCAGATCTACTTCAAAAGCCTGATTAATAAAATTCTCAATGGATTGTACATCTGTAGATTGTACATCTGTAGAGCTAAAGCAGAACAACTATCATTTGATAGAGAGTATTTGATAGAGAGATTAAACTCTCGGAAAAATCGCAATCAGCAAACACCTATCGCTGCTAATAGACAGTAATCGATTAATCCCGATTGTTCGCATTAATTGTTCTTCCCTGAGGATTGTTACTTCGAAATACGTGCGTATCGACTTGTTATCTGCTATTTTATCGCAAAGAGAAACGGCGAATAAGCTATAGATATAGAGAAAGAGAGAAAGAGAAAGATATAGAGAACCACTGATATTTAGCAACCGATTTCAAGATCTTGTAGAACATTGTGATCTAAAGAAGGACGATTCGTTCGTAGGAAGAGTGCATTACAGAAGGAGGACTTACAAAATATTCGAGAACACTTTATAACAATCGGACGTTTTTCTTTCACCTTCGATTAATCGCCGAGAGACAATCTCGACCAGTGATGGGCAAAGTACTATTTCCATCCTCAAATATTAAAGTTAGCTCGCTTATCGTTTATCAATCTATTCTGTCAATAAAAAATCTTGGGGATACTATAAGAAAATAGTGAGTTTTTATATTCTTTTCTTATACGAAAACATAAAAAAGTATCTTTTCAACAAATTTCTTGAAATGATCAGTACGTTAAGAATTATATGTTTTGCAGAAGTCAACAAATCTTTCTTATAAAAGATTTGGAGATGAGAATTACAGGAACTGTAGACCTTCATGTATAACTGAAAATCCGTATTCACTCTTAAATATCTTTTACTCCAATATAACTCTGTAATGTATTAGGCAACAATTGAATAATTATTTATATGTTTCTCAGGCAAGCGTGCAGAAAATTGTGAGAAATATTTAGGAGATGTACATATATTCGTCTCTTTTGGAACGTCCCCTATTTTACTTTAGTATTTTACTCATCCCTGGCGTAAAGGTGCGTTTGAACGATAATTTGCACACACTCTCTTCCATCCTATTCGCCCATTGAAGATCTGTCCTTTTTAAGTAGTACTTCTTTACGCTTTCCGTAATTGAAACGGAAGTACAGGCGTGAAAAAAATCGAAAAGAACAGGATCTTCTATGTATGTGGAGAGTTGTCACGAACGCTCGAGAGTTGGGCGGTGCAACACTTCGAAAATTAAATGTGTTGCCACGCTTGAGATTAACTTGAATGCTAAGCCCCGTTCATTATTTATTGCTTCTTTATTTGCGATAGAAATGTTGCCTTGTGGCTTGTTATTACACTTATTACTATTAACCATGTTAATTGCCAATCGCGTTAATAGAAATCAATTTTACCTCGAAACAATTAAACATATAGCAATTACGAGAAAGTAAAGATAAACGTGAATTTTTTTTCTAAGACAGCTATTGCTGTGAATTTATATAATTTAGATGGAAATTAAATTAAATTAATAATAAAATTAATACTAAATTAATAATTAAATTAAATGAATAAAGAACTAATTAATTTTTCTTTTGAAAATTTTTTTTTAGTTTCTTTTAATAACTCGATAACAGTATATTAATTGTGTGAAAATTATAAATTAATAAATTATATCACATTGGAAATTTGTGTCATTAATATCTCATTTTCCGCTGAATTATAAATTATTTTTCTGTTTTCTGTGAACTAAGTATTTTCACTGTAGATTAGAGATCAATGTCAATTGATCTATGTTAATAACAATAATAATTACATCTCTGTTTTATATAAGAGCAACATATTTCTTTTATAAATTATTTTTTTAAGCATTGTTGCTAATATAATTAATCGACTATGTTAATATAACCTAGCATGGGGGAATAATAAATCTTTCGGTCCTTAACATATCTGATTTGATCTTAGTTTCACAGAATAGGTTTTAAAAAATCTTTATTATCGCCAACTATATCAACGATTAACCTTGTTAATAGTAATACTAAGTTAACAACATACACAGCTATATATACAGGATATATCAAAGTACCGCTAGTCCTCGTCTATAAATTCCCGTATCCACCAATTTGGAATCTTGGCGTCTTCGTTAAGAGAGATAACATTATATTTTTCGAGAAATTTATTAAAGAGTTTATAGCCGAGAAGAAACAATGCGCGATACCCAGGTCGACCTGTATAAAAACGAGCGTATCGTGAATCTCAGTTAGGAGGAGACGATGCAATTTCGTAGAAACGACTCGATGCACTTGCGACGCACCGTGCAATTACGCTCGATGTCATTATACGACTCGATCAAACATTATCTAACTCGTACTGGCAATAATGCATTCACACACCCTGTATTTATGTATAAGCATATTTGCGTATATGCTATATAAATCATTCATCAAGTTTATCCTTCCTCTCGGATTACTTACAGATACTTTCCATATGTATAAGAGCCACTTACGTACAATCTCGCGTGAAACAGAATTCGAGTGTGCAATTTACATGAATGAGGAATATCGTGAGCATGTTAATTCGCACTTAACAATACGTAAACTACATTAAAATTTGTATTAAAGATATTGTCTCTAAAGTAACTAATTTCAACTTTGTATGTCGAGTAATGTATTATTTCCAAAATATAATCATATCTATTTATAAAAATTGCTATCTTAAACAAATTTCGTAATAATCTCTTTTTTGTAAAATTAATAAAAATAACATTCCAAGTGGTGAATCTTATTTTTTTAATAAAATTATTTCTTGAAAATATAATATTTTGCAATTTTATATATTTTTATGTTAAAAGTATGCAAAGATTATAATCAATAAAACCAGTATTTCTCATTTATAAATAATAAACATAAAGAATATAAATATTCTTGATAAATTTATTTAACATTCCTCATTAAATTATTTCACACTCAAATCTTTCGAGAATGGAACTCTTAGGTATATGTGTCATGTATTTTTTGCTCAAAACAGACTGTAATAAAATCTATTTAATTAGTCAAACAATTTATACACGCATAACATAATTGATAAGTATATGAGTGTCATATATATTATCTGTCGCTTTTCTATACAATAATGAATGTATGAATAGGATAGAATACACGATCATCACGATGCTTTCATTCCTAATATTTCACTTCCAACATCTATTCTTATAAACAGCACATCGAGAGTAGAATAGAACCATTTAAAATTTGGTTATCACAAGATATTATGTGTATAAACAATGTTTGAAAATACCTTCTACTATATCAGAGAATTAACAAAATTTATTTAGAGATATCAAATTTTATATCTCGTAATTTATCAATATTCATGGACATAAATATGTTTATTATACAAAATGTTATAATTAAAATGTTATAATTAAATAATATATTTTCTCTTAAATAAAATATAATTTTATGATGAACTAAAACAAAGAATTTTATTTCTCGTGTACATATTTTTATATTTTAAATAAAATCTGCACAAATATATCTATATTTTTTATTAAATTAATAAATTAAATAAATAAATATTATAATATAAAATTATTAATTTTTTCATACCTATACAACATCAATAAAATTTTACAATAATAAACATTATGGTTAAATATTATGAAACATTTATGCACAATTCTTTTAATTTTACTTAAAATATCGTCTCTTATTTAAAAGATTATACAAATCACTCTCGGACATTTTATTATCTAGCTTTTAATGATATATGAATGAATAGATAATTTAACTCTATAAAATAAAGATTGTACATAAATTCAAAACTAATATATTCACACGTACTTGAGAATGATTTAATATCGCGTTCACTGAGAGGATGTTGGAAGTAAAATTTGTAAAACAATAAAAATAGCCTGTCTACGTCAGTGCAAGTTGCTGCCTAAGATTCGTCCGAATCAATCACTGCTAATATCACCTTCAACACTTCCTTTCTTTTTAATTAATTCCTACGATTAATTCCATCTTTGCATTCATTTTTCCTCTTCGTTCCTCATGGGAAAATGATTCTAAATCAATGCCTTAACTTTTCACTTCAGAATCAACAAATTAATTTGCCATTATTATAGCAAAAAATCGAGCGCCAGCAAGCATTATTTATAAAAACGTAACTTGAAAAAATTCACGACAAATGAATAGGAAGAAAAATTATTTTGAAATGTTTGCAATCGATGCTCGATTCCTGCCACATGTTTAAATTTTGCCAAGATTTCGCATCAAGGAAACAAGAGGATTAGCGCTAGATCGTTGATCAGTACCTCACGACTCGTTGGCTCTCTTTGCGAGAGCGAGCAGTTCGACGGACCTTCCTAAGTGCGATCGATTTCATTTCAATTCGCCTTAGAATTAAAGAGAAATTTTATATATTTCCGCGGTACCATAGTCTCATCATGTTTTCCTCAAAGAGTTTTTCCATCTAGATACCACCTATTAATCCCGATCTTAAAGTTCTTAGAAAATGTACTTTATCAAGGTTAAGATCGCTGATCGTTTCTCGTACGTTTCGATCCTTTTCGCACAGAAGATTTTGCAAAAAGATTTTTATTTAACTGCTATCTTTTATTACACCGCTTTTCCCGTAATCACGAGAATTTTCTAAACGTGCCTTTCTTCATCACTGGTAATGGAAAGATCATTTTCGCACGCGCAACTATGTCGTATTCACTATTGATCAGAGGCACCCTCATGAATATTGTTCATTGCAACTCTCTCAGCGAATACTCGATTTTTTTCGTATATTGAGATAGATCTTTGGAATCTCAGTAATCGCATTGGACCAGACCCGTTTAATATTTAGTAGACAAGGATCTTCTATGAGAATGCTCTGATCAGCGAGTATACATTTTCTTTGTACACCTGTACGAGACTCATAAGAGACTATGTGTTCGTTTATTCTTCTCTGCTTCTTTCAATTCTCGATCCTTTCCAGCGACGAAAAATGACATGCACGTTCTTTGGCCAAGTTCTTGGCCATACTCCTTATACATAAATCTCAAGCACAAGGCAATGTCCTGCCCAGTATGTGGATACCCCCCCCCCTTTACACGTACCACTCTTTAATGTCTATTAGTTCTCGTTTCTTGTTGCTTTTGCTGCCGTTGGCGCCGTTTTTCAAGGCGCCATTGAAGGGCTGGCCGGAGCCAGCAGCGCCTAACAGAGCCGCGTTTGGATCCTGGCAGAATGTCTTTGTTTCATCCACCTTATAACTCGTTTCTGGCCGATTCTTAAACTTGAGGATTATCAATATGATCAAGACTATCGCTATCAACGCGGCGGCTATAATGCCGATTATAAGCGCGGCATTCTCTGCCGCTTCGGATGTGATCCGCTTATTGTTGTTGTTCTTGGGCGGAGTGGGCATCGGTGGATACACCGGCGGTGGAGGTGGCGGTGGTGGCTCCGTCATTTCCGTCGTGGTCGTCTGCGTTGTCACGGTTGTCGATCGATGCGTTACGACGCTGCTGCAAAGCGTAAGCAACAATTAAATGTTAAATTTTAATTGTTATTCAACATTATTTATTTATGAACGAACTGTAGTTTTCGCGAATTTTGTAACTTTTTACCGAATGAAGGATGATTACAGTACGTGGTATGTATATTTGCTAGTAATATTTCTCTCGTTTAAACACGCAACAGAATGAATGTTTGCAAGTAAATTACTCAATTCAATTTAATTACTCAATTAAATTAAATCGTTGCAAAAATACTGATTAAAAATCATGAAAGTATAATAGTTCGAATTTTAGTTTCGAATTTTTAGATTGAGATATATATTGATTTTTATACTATATATATATATATATATATATATATATATATATATATATAAGAGGCAAATTGATTCTATTAGTTATACCTCGTTAATCATGCCAGTAATATGAAAGACTTTTCTAACATTCGATGCCAAAGGGAAGCTTCTAAATTATTCTATGAATTCAGTAAATATCTGTCATTAATTGATCAAGAAATAA
>Ga0157364_1003428_pt1 | contig 15355 bp, 6 predicted proteins | sample AttsexASBM2_FD_111476 | JGI IMG/M metagenome (GOLD analysis project Ga0157364, IMG submission 111476) | Fungus gardens microbial communities from leaf cutter ant in Ribeirão Preto, State of São Paulo, Brazil - Atta sexdens ASBM2 | ecosystem: Host-associated > Fungi > Mycelium > Unclassified ...
AGAGAGAGAGAGAGAGAGAGAGAGAGAGAGAGGAAAACTGGAAAAAAGAACTGATTCGAGCGTCACAACTAACGCTTACAGTACTTCCCTCCCAGTATAAATATTAAGGAAAGAAATGAAGATTAACTTATCGCTAGAACGAAAATAACACAAAATAAAATTAAATGAAACAAACAGAAACTTATGCTTATTGATCTATTAATATATTGCAATTAATCCTTAAATCTAACAGTTTTTCGTTCGGTTGCTGGACCAGGATGTCTTTGGTTCACATTGCATTGGAATGTTGGTTGAGGAATGTTGGAGGAATGTTGGAGTCTTGTTTCTGAGTCTTGAATCATTAAATAAGCGGGTTTAAGTCTATCGACAGTGGCGTTGATACATCTACCGTTGACTTCTATAGCAAAGATCTTGTCCGAAATGCTCTAATACTTTATACGGTCCGGTGTACGGTTGGTTCAGGAGACGTCTGTTACCTTTTACTTTGAAGAAGACATGAGAGGAGTTATAATCTTTATGGAAAAATAATTTTAGTCTAATGTGATGAGAGGTTGGTCTAATCCGTAACTTTTGCTTAATTACGCGGAAATTCTTGATGAATATTCGTCACTCGGCATCTTTTCAGAGAAGAAAAACTCACTCAGTGAGCGTAGTGCTGTAAACTAATTCCGCTACATAAATGCCTAAATCCTTTTTGGAACAAATTCTTAGCTCGAATAATACTACTGACAGTGTATTAGTCCATTAAGTTTCACGTGGCACATTAATGCAGTTTTTAAAGAGCGATGCCATCGTTCGATGATGCCATTAGATTTCGAATGGTATGCAGTTGTCCGACAACATTTAGAATTGAAGTTTGGTTAATGCATCGAACAGTTGCGCTTTGAATTGGAGCCCTGATCAGTTGTGATCAGGCTTCAAATCTGGCTACTCAAGAATAAAAAACATCTTCGCCACCGTGTCTGCAGTACAATCTTATAATGGAATAGTTTCCGGTTATCAGTAAATTGGTCAATCATTAATAAATACCTGAATCCTTTGGATGGAAGTAGAGGACCAATGATATCGACATGTACGTGTTCGAAACAGGCATCTGGTTCTGATATGGGTAGACGAGGTATAGTTGTGTCGAATGAATTTTAGATTACTGACATGCTAGACAAGTATGAGCCCATTCTTTAATGTCTTTAGCCATGGAGAGCCATATAAATTTCAATTTGCCGGTGAGTTGCTTTGCCACTTAGATGAGACATTTGATGCACCATGTCAAAAACTCTTCGTAGTGATCCAGGAATGTATGTATCTAATCTCTTCTTCTAAAGTCACAATAAATGTTGGATGCTGTTTTCGATAAGATATGAGCTTTTGAGCTTCAAAGACGCTGATGTAGATTGCTTCAGTTGTTGCAATTCGTCGTTCAAGGCTTGAACTTCTGCAATCTCTTGCATATCGAGACTAGTTGGCATCGTTGCGAGATAAAGCATCTGCTACAATGTTTTCAGCATCTGTGACATACGGTTGTGAAATGAAGAATAGTTTACGGGTTTGTCTTGGCGCTATTTGATTCGATTTCCTCTTGAATGCGTACACGAGGTTTATGATCTGTGATAACGTGAAAGTTTCGTCCCTCTAGCATATATCGGAAATGTTTGATAGCCTCATAGATAGTTAATAATTCTGTATCATATGCAATTTGTTTGCTTAGGCGTGAGCTTCCTTGAAAAGAAACTGAGTGGTTGTAAAAATCCGTTGTTGTGCTGTTGCAATACCGCATCGATTGCTTTGTTTGAGATATCTGTTTGCAACGAGAATGTTGCCTTGCTGTGGAAATGAACGGTGGCTTGAGCGAGATGTTCCTTAAGTTGTTGAAAGGATTGTTTGAGCTCAGGAGTTTATTCTATTTTCGCATTGTTGTTGCGTTTACGCCCCGAGATTGCATTTAGTAATGGCGCTTGCATGCTTGCGAAGTCTTTGAAAAACTGTTTATAGAAATTAAGTATTCCTAAGAAATGTCGAAGTCCTTTGACTGTAATTGGTTCCTGAATTCAACGATAGCTTGGACTCTTTCGGATAAAGGTTTGATGCCTTCAGCGCTGATTATATATCCCAGAGACACTTTTCTGTCCGAACACACATTTATTCGGATTGATTGCTATGCTGTTGAAGTCTGTCGAACAGTATTTTTAGATGCTCCTTATGCTGTGTTTCGTCCTGCGAAGCGATTAAAATGTCATCAATACAAATAAAACAGAAGTTCTACAGTTACCTGGTCCATCTCAAGTTCTACAGTTACCTGATCCATAAATCTTTGAAAAATTTTGTGTTACGAAATCCGAATTTCATATAAAGAAATTCAAAAGTCCGAACGATGTAATGATTGCGGTTTTAGGAATATCCGATTCGCGGACTGGAATCTGTTGATATGCACTAGATCCATCGTAGAGAACACGGTTTTGGAAATGTGTGCTATCTTACAAGAACGGAATTGAGTAATGATTTAGCGAGGTTACCTACATGGAGTAATCTCCACATGGACGCTAATCGCTATTCTTCTTCTGCACGAGATGTAGGGGATTAGCCCAAGAGCTTTTGAAAGGTTTATCTTAAGCCTTGTTGCATTATGAATTCTTGTTTGCTTTTTTTTCTGGACAGAGTCGCCTGGCTTTGTTTAACGGGGAGACCCGTTGTTTCGATTACATGTTCCACTCCGTGTGTGGTTTGTTTGTGCGTGATCGATGTCCCAGTTATTTCAGAAAACTTGTTTAGGATCTCTTTGTATGGGCAGTCGTCGGCCAACGCTATTAAAACGCGTAAAAATAATAGCGTTGTTGACAAGCGTGTTACCATCGATCAAATGTTTATGCCGTATGTCAGGTAGCAAGTTGAATGTGTTAGAAAATCTGAGCCAATAATATGAAGATGTCCATGTCAGCAATTATGAAAATTGAAAAACACGACGGAATCCCAAATTAAGCTGGAGTAATTTTTGTCCATACATAAGGAGGATCGTTCCGTTTGCAGCGTTACTTGATCGCTAATATGAGTACGCGTCTTGAAATAGGAATGGTCGAGACAGGAATGATCCGCTCTAGTGTCCATCAAAAATTTGATGTCGGTGATACGTGTCTCTGACTATGAGATGATGAGCTGCCACGGCTAAACTATCTGTCGCCGGGGATAGATCAGCTTCTAATTTCCTATTTCGCTGGCTTTCAGCTGCAGAGTTACGTACACTTGCTTTACCGCCAAAGCATCGATGATACCAGCAGGACTTGTTCTTCGATTGTGATCTTGAACGGTTTCTGCGACGAGAATTCCGCGAGGCCTGTGACTTGCCACGATAAACGAGTTTCCAATTTTTCCATCCGATGTAGAAGCGCGGACATTGCGAATCTGCCGAATTGGCTTTTGTCATTGTAACTGCTATGACAGCGTCGTTATTGGCAGTGAATAGCACATCTGTTATTTGATCTGCTAGTTGCGATAGCTCTTCGAGTTCTTGGTTTAGCTGTTAATATAGCCTTGTTGTGATAGGCGCTGCAATAAAGATTTAAGCACTTCTTCTGACATACCGTTTTGCGCGAAATCTCTCATCCGACGGAGCAATTGTGATGGACGGCGGTCATCTAAATCAATTTTATTTAATATTATACAATACCCGCCCAAAATACCGCTATATTGATACTGTATTATTTAGGTATATCATGATACATAATCCGTACCGTATTAATACGGCGTATCATTATCGACAGGAGAGAGACTGTGAAGACTTCTAGTCGAAGACGATGTACATGATACATGAGATGATATATCTTGTACTGTGAAAGTACAGTGTGAAGGAAGTATGATTTCCTAACTTGAAAATAGTCCTTATAACATTAAATTATAACATTAAATTTAGATAGTAATTGACTAGATGTTCAGTTGAACTGCACAAAGAACCCTGCATTAATCCTATATGAAATTGGGTCTCGGTGAAATCAAAGTTTTCTTATGTTATAGCCTATGATCTGCTAAACAAAACGTTTTAGCGCAAAAAATGAACAATTTTCGTATTTGATTCATCTAAAATTGCTGACATTTCACCATAAAATGCTCAATAACTTTTGAATGCCTGACTTAAAATGGATAAAATTATAGTGTTTTGAAAAGGTTTAACAAGGACTATAAGAAAATGAAAGAAAACGTAGGTTATTTAAAAAATCCATGTGGACATTATCATGACCTTGGCGACGCCACTCAAAGGCAAACTGATGAAGTTAGTAGCTAGATTTTTTAAACTCTACAACTTTTATCTAATACATTTTTTTAAATAAAACTTATAGTTTTCGAGATATTTTGTTGTCTTGGAACATTTTATGTTCCTTATATAATCATACTATGGTGCTACATGTAATTATATTCCACATAGAATTACGTACTATCATATATAATGTCCAAGTATATACACATGTATAAAATGATATTTTGTTACAGAATGTGTAGTGTAATTCCTTACTCTCAGCGTAATCCAAGGACATGGACGTAGGAATCTGATCTCGTGTACGTGCGTGCGTGCGTGCGTGCGTGCGTGCGTGCGTGCGTGCGTGCGTGCGTGCGTGCGTGATCGCTGAAAGTAGGGAATTATACTACATATTCTATAACAGTATCATTTTATACATGTGTACATACTTGGACCTTATATAATAATATAATTAATGTATGTGGAATATAATTATATGTGACACCATATTATAATCATATAAGAAACATAAAATGTTTCGAGACAGCAAAATATCTGTAAAACTAATTTTATAAAAATATCTGGAAAACTAAGTTTTATAAAAAAATATATTAGATAAAAGTTGTAGAGTTTAAAAGGGCCAATGGCTTCATCAATTTGATTTTGGGTGGCATCGCCAAAGGTCATGACAACGTTCATACGGATTTTTTAAGTGAGACCCCTCCCCTCCATTTTTTTTTCATTTTCTTATATTCCTTGTTAAGAAGACCTTTCAAAACACTATATTTATCCATTTCAGCTGTTCAAAAGTTATTGAGCGTTTTATGGTGAAATGTCAGCAATTTTAGGTGAATCAAATACGAAAACTGTTCATTTTTTTGTGCTAAAACTTATATGTTTTGTTTAGTAGATCATAGGCTAACATAGAAAACCATTTGATTTCACCGAGATTCAATTTTCCATATAGTTCCATATAGGATTAGTGCGGAGTTCTTTCTATCAGTATCACATATTGAACAGATGTATCATAATTATACATCCATGATTATATAGGTGTTCGTGGATCGAAGTGTAGCGGTTTCCAGACGATTTCAGAAATCAAGGATAGTGAATGACGATATGCTGGGTAGATGACCCGAAGTACTATGAAATTATAATTCCCGAATTCAGGGAAAAACGTTTTTTTTAATCATAATTTTATAATGTGTATTCTGGAATAAGATATTAATCAATAATAATACAATATAATATTTCATTCATATAATAATATTCATTTTAGTAATAAAACTATAAAATTAATTAAATTTAGTAACATGCGTACTTAAGGCATACATTATCGATACGGCACTAAAAGAACGGTGTGTCGATACTATAAGCTTTAAGTACGCACATACAAGTACGATATCGGCACACATAATATATCGTATGCTTACCGTACTAATACCGTGGAGATATTTTGTTGTCTGGGTAATTCAAATTTCACTATTGATGTGAATGATAATATCACTGCCACTTTTCGCGACGGTTTAATGAAAAATTATTTTATTAGTGTTTTTTTTTTTAAAAAAACGTTTCGACTTCAGCTACAAGAATGTATAATAAAAAGTGGTTCCTATCTAAAAAACTCATTAACTTTGACTTGACCTTGATAATGCCCTATATAAATATTTTCACGTTTTTTCCTTCCAAGCAAACCTACAGCTTTTATATAAAATTTCTTCCCGTATCTCTCTTAGTTTCCAAGATATCTGCCTAGAGCGATTAAAATGCTCCACTCTGTGGAGCGCAGTACATTAATTCGTTGGGTCATAGTAGGTCTGACTTATCGAAAATAAGAAAATGCGGTACTAAAAAGTTGATAAAAATTCTGCAAAACTTCTTAGAGTTCTATGAGAAGAAAATAAATGATTTTTGTCTCTTGCAGTTTTTCTGTAAAGTTGCTAGTATTTGAGTAAAAAATAAACATTGATAAGTCTGGCCGCTACTATGACCCAGCGAATTAATGCACTGTACCGTATATACATGGCGTCATAATCAGATAAATTTGAAGGAATATAATATGCATGTTCAAAACGCATTTTTTTCTAAATATTTGTGCATTATGACTGACGGTTATTCGAAAAAATTTAACTAAATTTTGTCACGAGCGCGAGGCTGACGTGACATGTTATATTAAAATAAAATATAAAAGTTTAATTGTAACATTACGTTCGACCGTTGCGATGTTACCGTATGCTGTCCTTGAAAGAGTATCACAAAAGCTGAGAGACGTTTTGTTAAGGACACGCTGAAAAAACGATAGGATATAATTGAACTGGAGCTTCGATTCGAAGCTTATTCGCTCACCTTGCTCTCAGTCCGGATTCACGCAACTTTACGTCCATCCATCGGTTTATTCGATAGTAACGCATCGGAAAATATTTGAATAATTATAAACAGAAGTTGAAAGTGTTGTGAAATTCTCTTTAATAAACTTTAATAAAAAGAAAAGAGTATGTGAATTATTATTGGATCACACAGCGCCTCAGTGATGCGTGAATTGCACTCATTGTACCCATAATCAAGAAAGTCAGTTGCTTGCCACACACAATACACGTTTTAAAGCTTCGTGTGATTTTCAATTGCTGAATAATCAATCGTTTGTGATTGTTAGTGACTAACTGATTAACGGTTACTAAATTCCTCGTGTTATTAAGTGAATGTAATCGAATTGTCAATATGAAATGTAATATAATTTATAAAAGAAGACTCTCATCATGGAAACGTGTGACTAGAAATTTAAGACATACTTAAAAGACATTTAATATTTGAGTGATGGAAGTGTAAGATAATTAATTTCCACTTCTGAGATTGTAAGATATAAATTTAAATATCTAGTTCAGAGAAAATAAGATATAAAAGAGATATCAGGATAATTTTGGAAATATTGGGAATTATCCGTATTGATATATGAATAAGTATTACTCGAATAAATAGTCACGTTCTTTCAACGATCACTAATTTTATTTTATTAGAGTTACACTACGATCATGATTATCACAAATCGGACGAAGAAATTAACGTAAAGTAACGGAAAGTGATTACAAGATTTTAGAACGAATTATAAAGACGCAAGGACGACATTTTTTTAAGTTATTAATTCGAACCACGGCGAACGAATCATGCCGGTTATCGTGTTTTTTGACATGTTGCATGCTGGCATGAGCGCCGTGTGTATAGCGGAAAGTTTATTAGGATTCATACACTTGATCTATACAATCCTAGTTCCTTAGTATGTTAGCTAGGAAAAGAGGAAAGTCGCAAGCTGTTGGGAGCAGCGGAGAGTAATAAGTTTTATTAATATAATATATTACAGAAGTGAATTACAGTAAACAGTTGTGTCGAGCATTATTATGGTACATTCAACTTATTCCTCCAATTATTTCAAGAAGCAAACTGGAATTATTGAACATCTACAAGGTAATAACAATTTTATAATTGAGATAATAATAAGCTTTTAAAGTGTATTTGGTTTACATTTTTGTTTTAAACATTCATAACTTTTTGAATGCTAAAAAGCACGATCGCGTTTCTCATAAAACTTCTCATAAGTATATAATAAATATATATTATATATTTACTTAATAAATATATATTATATACAAACGAACGTGTTTTTATAAACGTGGGAATTTATCCGATCAATATGCGCCCCGTGCGTAAGCGTCCGCGTCTAACCATGAGCGCCACGTCTCCTTCTGCTCGTCTCCTATATGCGACCCTTGATACTAATTATTTTTTCTTGTAATTTGAAAACTAAGCTTCGGAAAGCAAAATTTTCGTAAAGGAAAAATCGTCTTAGAATTCGATTAGAAATACGTCTCTTCAGGGACATTGGATTCTTCTGAATCCTGTATATATCACATATGTACTGCGACGTGACAATTTTTGTCCGTCACTTTCGTAGAATGTCTGCAGGGAATCTTGCAATCTCCCAACTCGGAGGGGCGAGCGTGCAAGCGGGCGCGCATGCGAATTTACTCATTTATCTGCGTTCGTCTATTTTTTCTGTTAAGAACTTAATTCTTTTATTAGTTAGTCTCGTATTTAAACTTAGAGTTATCAGCGGATCGTGCTTGATAGCTGAAATATCATTTTGTGATCTCGTCGTTATCCACCAGGAAGAAGAATCACCACGCCAAAAAAAACAAAGGTACGATGACGGATTGAGAGACCTCGAAGGGACTAGGAAGCTCGGTTACGCAGGTCGTAGAATTTCATATATTTATTTTATTATCCGTTGCCGCCCTGAACTTTGTTATATTACACGTCTACAGAATGGAGTGATGGAAAGCGAAAATTCTCAGCCGCCAGGTGAACAAACGCCAATCGGAGTCGGTAAAGGAGCTGTCAGGACATCCTGCTAGACCAAATAATTTAGGTGGTACCGGCGCAGGAGTTCATGGAAATTTATATTGCGCGCTTTAAGACCCAAAGATTCGCAGCCCACAAGGATCTATACGATACACGGCCATGTGATTGACAGGAATCAATGCTGTGCCGAACCAATTACTGTAATTGTATCATATGGGTATTATCGTTCGGATTCGAGATTGCCCTCGCGGATAATGTTCTTTGTTCGAAATTCTTTGTTCGAAACATATACTATTGTACGCTGTTGACGGATGTCGTGAATATTTGGTTGTTGTGCCCTTTGCCATCTCCGAAAGTGATTGTTCGGAGAATTAAGATCTCATGATATAAAGTACGATCGTTGAATCGGCGTTAGAAATAAGTCATCGTTGTCGCCTGCGGAAGTAGATCTTATCCAATTCGGTTTAGAGAACGAAGCTTCGGATTGATTTATAACTCGGTTTATTAAATATCATTGTTATCTATTTCATTATTAATTTGTGTATGGTTCTTGCAACCTTTCTCTCTCGTCCTGTGACAATTTCTCCGTCTTTAACGAATCTCTTCACTGATGCCAGATTGAGCTCGTTTACGGCATTTTATGTCATGTGGAGGGGGTATGGCGGAAAGCGGCGGCGAGTTGTCGTCGTGACACACAAAAAGACATGAACCCATGTATCGCAATTCGATCAGCTTCGAGCGATAGAAGAGAGCAATATTTCTTGTTGGGCGCTCATTTCAAGCGACCGAAAATGCTTTCTCGGCCGCTCGACGTGTATCGACAAGGAATCTGGATAATATGGAACTTTCAATATATTGTAATCATATGCCCTTCCCATTAATCCCAAATAATATAAATCTTGTTAAAACGCGATAGTTCACGAGATATTAATTGTTTACGATTTTCTTTATGGATATTATATACCGTGTTTATAAACCTTCGTAAGAAACGCGTAGTTTTTATCGATATAATTTTTGAAATTATTCGTGTGATCATCGAGGCTGGTCTAATAATTTAGAAACTCGTACAGAATACAAGAGATCCGGGTTCAAGTTCTGGCCGAAGTAATATTTTTCGCAATAAATTTATTAACAGTTTCAACATATTAACTTTATAATATGGTGTTTGATGCTAGCATCAAATTATTAAAATTGCTTGTCAATTTATTTCGCGACTATTAGAATAGTTTTAATTGCATTTATAAGGAAAAATAATTCGGCGCTCAATTCGAAAACTACAATATGGTATATATACAAATACATATAGTATCTTTGGTGATTTTTACTGGTTTCGCAGTCGGGTGTCGCCGTTGGCCTTTACTGCTCGCCATGCGCTAGGAAAACGACTCGGAACGAAGAAGAAAGAGATGGCGAGAATTGTATGATATGTACAAGGCGTATTTACAGATATGTATATATACAGTGCCTTGACAAAGGCTCTGTGTGTGTGTGTGTGTGTGTGTGTGTGTGTGTGTGTGTGTGTGTGTGTGTGTGGTCGTTTGGTTTGCGTCAACGAGTGATATGTTCGCGATACCTAACGAAGGGTGTGCTATGCGTTCTCTTCAGCGGTGGTATTATCTGGTTGTTGTTCTTGTTCACCAATGGCAGAATGAGGGGGACGCCCCTTTTCGCAACGCCGGCGATGTTGTAGCTGGTGGCGTGTGCGGAGACTGCTCTCGTGGACCCATCAGTGGCGACGTCTTCCGTCTCTTTGCGTCTCAACTGTCGCCTTCCGTGGCATTGTCAGCAGGCGAGCTGTAGGTGGCGTCGGCGACATCTCTGGCAGTATCTCTATCAACCCCGATGAGGCTTTTCGCTATCGTCGGCTGTCCCACACGCTGATGTGACAGGTTGACTCCCAAGGGACGTGTCAGCAGGCGTCGCGGTGAAATGTCCAGCGGGTAGAGTGTCCCTGGTGCGTGGTCCCGCTGTGGCCGTTTGCGCTGGTTGTCGCCGGCCGAGCATTGACCTTGGTAGTTCCGCCGCTATTGGTCCCTGTGACGCCTCCTTTACTGCTTGGAGTCGCTTGCTGGGCTGCTGCCGCTGCTCGTCTTGCTGGTAGGCACCTTAGCTAACCTGGTCAGCTGCCGGAGCTTGGCGTGGTTAAAGCTCATGTAGATATCTTCTCGAATGCATCGTAAGTCATGTGTGAGCCGGTGTCTCCTTGGTTCCGCAGGCCTTATATGACTTACCGGATTTTTCTTGCGTACGGTCCACATTTGTCGCGCCAGTCCTCTGAAGGCTGTGTCGCGGTACTCGCGGTTCGCATCTCACGAGCACTTGCGAGAAAGTTCCTCGAGGTGCGCTCGAGCGCCCATTGCGTGTACGCCAGGTTAGGAGTTATGTTGGCGCTTGTAGCCACCACAGTGTATATTAGTAATTCAAGATTGAATTATTTAAAACAATGAAGATCTAGCTTCGACCGTAATAGGCACTTAAAATTTCTAGTTTTATACTATAACTCCTGTAAACACCAACAAAAATAACATCGATCTTATAATTTCTTATTTAATATTAATATATTAAATTCAATATAATGCGAGTGTACTTAAATACGATTACATAGTTGAGTGAAAAATTATAACATATTGATGTTATATTAATGATAATTAGTGGAACAAATAAAACAAACTTAGTATGACACCTTTCCTTATAATTTTTTGTTACCAATGCGGAATAATTCTGATAAATAGAAATGAATCTAAAATAAGAGATATATGTTAGAGAAAAATCTGTCTCACCAACTTATTAACGTAATATCAATATATTATAATTTTTCATATATTATAATTATGTAACTGTTACATACACTCTTATATTGAATTTAATATATTGATATTGAGAGAGAAATTATAACTTTGATGTTATTTTTGTTGGTGTTTTGTTGATGTTGGGAATTATAGTATATAACATTTATATGCAAGTTTCAGTACTAACACAGTATAGCTGATTTTGAAGGTTTTCAATCAGGAATTCCGGCAGCACCAACACATTTTTGTTTCAATTTAGAATCTTGATCAAATCTTAGCAGCAGTATTCTTCATTGGAATTTGTGCTACTTCTAAGATTAATAATTTATATCACTTATAAAGACTTGACTAGTTGTAAAATGACAGACTCCTTTTTTAACTCTTCTCTAATTTATTCGAACCAATTTCTGCATCCATGAATGTATTATAAAGTTTTGATGACTGCGTTCAATCAGAGACCAAATCATGTGATGCAGTTTGCCACTCTCTCCCTCTGAAGCTCTCGCTAGTATATAGTAATTCATATTATTTAAATTATTTAAATATTAAAAGATCTTATTTTGATCGTTTTGGCTAGTATTTCCTATTTATTGAGTTTTCAAATGTATAATCCAATGAGATTCTTATTATTTTTAACCTGGAAAACCAGGTTAAAGGATTTTTACCTAGATTGTCCTGAAATCCTTGAATTGATTATTTAGATAATATTATATGATTAGACACTAAGAAAGAAGATACTATCTCTTTTTATATTATTTTATTAATCTACTGAAAACAACGGTCCAATCAAAAGTTTATTATTTCATAACCAGACTCTGTTATAGGTATTCACATATAAACTTTTTGAAATTTTTTTTTAAATTTTAGATTTTGAATCATAATCACTTCTTATTGCAGATTTTAAACTTTTTCATCTATTAAATTCTGACTGTTGTACATATTTGAATCAAAAGAAGTATATTTGTATTCAATTATTTGCTATAGATTACATATTTAATGAAATCATTGAAACATATATAAGGTTGGAATTTTTTATTGCTACACATCTGTCATTAAAATAAAAAGTTTCTACGATTTATCTTCATGGTGTAGACAGTCGTGTCACTGCGCTCGGCTCTGGACTCATCGCGCGAGGAACTCCGTCGATTGCAAGAGAATGTCGGGAATTTTTGTGACGAGAGTTACGTTGATGTGATGAGCCGTTTAGCCCTCGAAAATCATGTGCTCAGACGAAAGATCCTTAGAAGCTGTGAATTCTCGTGTGATGCAGCAACTAGGCCCCCACTTCAGTCAAGACACGTTCAACTTGTAGAAGAAGTCCACATGAAGTAAGTTTAGCAAATTAATTTAATTGATTTAATTGTTAACATAGGAAATGAATTTTTTGGCGCAAAGATTCAATCAACAAATATCAATAACAAATTCATCAAATTTATTCGTATAACAGCGAATTGACAAGTCCTGAGAAAACTACTATGGATGTATCCAAGAAGATTGCTACTGATGTTCAGAACTCGTTTAATGAACCAAGATTCCAACACAGCAACATTAGTACCAGCAACAACAATAGTCCTGATCTGTCTTCTCGTGTTGGCCAATCCGACAAGTTCCAAGATTCATTGAAATGTTCGAAAATCACAGTTACTAAAGATATAATCAATACCAAAATTACCGAGGCGGCGTCCGCGATGCTGAATGTTTCTCATAATGAGAATCACAAATCTCCTTCAACTTCGACAATGAATGCGACTAACAACGAGGAAGAGTCCCGAGTGGAAATCTCAGGTAGAATAATCAGCAATATTGTTACAACCGGCGATGTAACATTTTATTTTTTCTTATACATGAGAATTGAAATTGCGCGAAAATAGAAAGATTGCGTTATATTCGCCGCGTCGCTGCCGGATTAGAAGTAGAGAGACAAACAATGGGCGATGCATGGGCACGATTAGGATTGGAAGAGTGGCGGGATTGTTTATTGAAGTAGAGGAGTATGATCAGAATGGGAGCGAGTATCAGGCCGAACGGCAAATCATGAGGCTTCAAACGCAGGCATATACTACAGGATTCTTTAAGAATATTAGATTGAATAGAATTTATTGAGAATTAATATTAATTTGAATTGTCATATTGAAATTTTATATTTTTATAAATCAATACAAAATTGTCTGAGCACAATTGATTATTAATTATTATATTTAGAATTTTGAGTATTAATTAAATTTGCATTGGTATCTTTGAGAAATGGAAACGATAATTTATTTAATAAAGAAATTTACTATAAATCCGAATAATTCAAGCGTTTCATCATTTCGTACCATTTAGAAAAGGAGAGAAGAGTAGATTGAAAGAAAAGTGAATATAACGCAAAATAAAATAAATAAATTTACATTTATTAACAGTGTATCCCGGCACGCGCGTTATTGTCCAATTATTGATGGAGACGTTTGAGATAATTCGAGGGGGTCGTCGCGGTATTTTAGTGATCTTAGAGGCCTGAGACGATTATAGGGTGTGCATTTCGATGACAAGGGGCGTCGGTTTTCAATCTTTGATATCCTAGTCAATCTTTTATATCCTAGTGATCTGCATTCGTCTATCTGCGCGGTTATCTTTCTTTGTTATTCTATAGAAAAGCAATTTATCTGCCGACGCGGCGAGTACTTTTTTTTCTTGAAGATTATATTGCGAGATATTCCAAATTTTTTGCTCTTCGACATGTCTCGATCCGAACAAAGATTCGGCTGAATAAAAAATAATTGTGAAGTTCGATTTTCGCCGCGTTTATATAGACGTCAATCGGTGGCGCTCGCGAGTCGGGAGGAAGAGAGGGCTTGATTTTCCAAGAATTGGGACTACGTGACAAATTTGAGTATTGAGTTTCTCATAAAAATATTGATCATATTAAGTTGGAATTTAGCATAAAAGCAATGAATTTAATGTAACTTTGAAAAATTGAATTTCTTGTTATTTAATAAGATTTTGAAGTTATTAATCTAATCTTTCGGTCCTTTTCTCTCCGCGCCACTCCTTCCTCGATTTCTGATTAGTTGGTGTTCGTTAATTTACGTTCACTTATACTATTTTCGGCTGAATAAAATACAACGATTAAGAAAACGATAATTAAATAAAAATGTAATGGTTATGTCGCAGGACTGCATAGTAATAATATTGTTGTGCCTTTCGGCCTGCTTTAAGGATTAGGACCCACGAGGAGCGCTGAGAAAGGTGCACGAAAGGCGACGAGTAAACAACACTGAATTACTTTTTCACAATTTTATTATAAAGATTACCCCTTTTTATTACACTTATTCAAACAATTTTTCCTTTTTTGCTTACACTCATTTATCCTTAATCGTCGGTTTTAGTGTAGCAGTACTATTTTAGTTTGCGTTAATAGTTATGATCACTCGTTTAATTATGATTACTTATATCTTGACGTTCACGCTCGCGATGATGACTTAAGGCGATCGGTATCGCGTATGTAATAAGACGCTCGCTCGTGACGCGCGTAACATACCTGTAGATTCGTTTTTCGTGCGAGACTCTCCCGGCGATTACGCGGGCAAATATAAAGAAACGCGGTATCTTATTATCGCGCCTTTTGACGATCTGATCATATTTGGTAATGCCTGGCGAACATCGTTTACGCATGAATTCCAAATCTGCTGTCTTATATTTCCATGGCAACTCGTTGTCACTCGTTGCGAAATGCAAGGCTCAGGAATAATTGTTGTCTTTCATTTTCGCTAGCTAGTTGCTATGCCGAAATGCAAGGTTTACTCATGATAGCTTTAAGGCTACATAATATTTTTAGCGCCTGAGCGCCCGAAATCTCATATAGGAATTAATAAGATAACTAGCCGATTCTAACTCATTATGTGTTAATGTGTATACATGTACGATGTGTGTGTGTGTGTGTGTGTGTGTGTGTGTGTGTGTATGCGTGCGTGCGTGCGTGCGTGCGTGCGTGCGTGCGTGCGTGCGTGCG
>Ga0157364_1003429_pt1 | contig 15353 bp, 9 predicted proteins | sample AttsexASBM2_FD_111476 | JGI IMG/M metagenome (GOLD analysis project Ga0157364, IMG submission 111476) | Fungus gardens microbial communities from leaf cutter ant in Ribeirão Preto, State of São Paulo, Brazil - Atta sexdens ASBM2 | ecosystem: Host-associated > Fungi > Mycelium > Unclassified ...
GAAGGCCAAATGTTAACGCTTTAAAACCACAAAAAGGCGGGAAGATATATAAAATTTAAATTGTTATTTCGGTTGTATCAAATCTAAAGCTCAGAACTTTTTTGTACACCTAATAAATATAATTTTTATTTATGGGATTTTAACTTGGTGGCAAATATACAAACATAGGTTTTATTTTTTTAAATTGGATATATCTACTATTGTTTAAATTGTAATTTTTAATTAAGGTTTTCATTAAGAAGCACTTGGCACTAGACACGAGTTTGTGAAATAGTCACTATGGTCGACTCGGAATTGTCCCACAGTTGCTCGTCCGTTCCGATTAGATAAAGAACAAACCGCACGTGCACCTGAGAACAGGTCTCCTAGCTTGTGATTGGTCGACAGGAAGTGAGTATTTGAGCAACGAACATACTTATCGAGATGGCTCGGTAATCTGATAGTGCAGATAGTGATGGTCGGCGAGGTAGTATGTTATTCGGTCATAGATGGCTCCGAGTTGAGGCATATTTCACAGAGGGCCTTCTGACTCATGCAGTTCAGATCGCGACGTTGCATAGAACGAGCCGATTTTTTTATTCAAACGCGTAAGCCTCGTCGCTCACGTCATTGCGAGTACTCTGCGAGACAATGTCGGGGCACATAATAAAATCACGCTATATTCCGATCGATCGATTCACGATTATACATTAAGTAGGAAGTGATTACTCGTTGAGTCGAGGCGACTTTGTGACAATATTAATACGTGAATCACGGCTTGGTTTAAAACACGGCGCAGCCCATTCAACACGTGGTCTAATGTGCCGCCCCGCGATCATGACAGAGTATGTCGAAGTGATATTCGCGCCTTAAGATGGCGGCATCCAGGTTCCACGAGAGTGCTTGACAACATTGATTACGGCCGATACAATGGATTTAGGATGACTCACCATAGTTCCTTGCCCATTAGGGTTGGCGTCTCCGACGGTCTACGTCACGGTAATTCGGATGGTGAAGCTGTTATAGAATCTCGCACTGACTTTTAGGAAGGAGGTTAATGAATGAGAAGATGATTGAGGATGTAGAATAACTCCTGTTCATTTGTGCTCTGATATTTATTTAAACGTTAAAATTGTCAGGTCCAAATTCTTACAAATGATGTTTCTGGATGTGCACAGCAAGTATTCTTTCTTTGTTTGCACAATTTGATCGTTCGACTATTTCTCTTACGTTATCAGCAGCAATTTCTATTACACTCGTCTAGTGATATAGCTTCGTTGAGAATACGTGATGAATTATTTCAGACTTTTGATACCGGGCGTTAGTTATTTATTATCATTGAATCACAAATGCGCTACAAAAATTTACGCTAGTGTTAGGATAAGCTAGTTACTACGTACAAATTAGTTATTACAAGTTAGATTCTACGAGTGAATTATAAAAGCGTAATATCAGAAATTATTATAAAAATTACACAAACTACTGACAAAAAACTCACCTTAGAGAATCTAATTGAGAAGTTATGAACTTGGATGCAGAGGGATTGAATCGGATTCACAACACTTACAAAACAGCACAGGGTTATAGGTTTTATGCGGCTCCGCAGGACACTCAGGTCAGTCTGCTCAGTCAGAAGTGGAATTAGAAACAGAGAGAGAGAGAGAAAGAGACGTTTTTTTCCGAAAGAGTTAAGTGTCTGTTATTCTATTCTCACGCATTTTGAATTTTACGTAATAAGAAGGAGAGCGCTCAGTCTAAGGTTTGCCTGATGGCGACATGTTTGGCAACGCGATCCAAATTGCTCGCATTCAGGGGCGGCGTGTTACGCTTGAATCAGTGACTATGCGTCAGAAGAGAAAAAAAGAAAATATCACTAGCACACGAACATAATACTGTCAAAAAGCATGATCAAAAGTCATCTGAATTAGTTTGATCGAGATATCGCTTTTGTTCCACCACATCATTCTCGCAATTTGCATGGTAAGTTATATCAATTTTACATGAAGAATACTCCATTTTTCATGCAGTTTTAATGACAATTTACGTCTTCCTGTTACTGTCAGAGCATGATGTCAAAGAATAATGTCTCTGTTCTTAGGTTATGTGTGTTCGATTGTGTATGCGTAAGCGTACAATCGGACCTTAAAAGGTTGCAACCTCTTTTTTTTGATGGATTTCGAAATGCAGCTTATTCATCGAGCGATTTTTATTTATAGGTCCATAAGAATCAATCGTTTGGGGAGCAAGCTGCATTTCGAAATTCATCAAAAAGAAAATATTGCAACCTTTTAGACTCTAACTGTATATGAAAGGAGTTTTGTTATTCGAACGTCGCCTACCGAACACCAATATCAATTCAGAAACCTGATTTTGACCACACTTTTCTAGTCTAGTTCGGCCTCCTATTTTCTATACTCCATGGTTTCATCATATATTTTAATTTAACTAACATTTTTTTTGCAGAGCATATATTGACAGCGCTTTTTTATCTTTTTTTTAAAAAAGTAAATGTATACTGATATCTTATGAATTTTATAGTGTTTAACGACTTCTTATAAATAATATATGAATTAATTAATTTAGTATTTTTTTCCGAAGTTCGAGAGATCGTCTGATTTGGTTTTACTTGAATGAGTTGTATTTTTTGAATTTTTGGGTCTTATTTACATTTTGTGGAGGGATATTGCATTCCTCAATATTAAGTAGTTATATGTATGATGTAGTAGTTATATTTGCTAACGGAGATCCACAGTCATTATCCCGTAAGTTTCATGAGTTCATAGTGTTAATAATATATTGTTGTGATTTCTCTTATTCGGGGATCCATCTGAAATTTGGATTTAGTAATAATTAATATTATTATTTATTTAGTTATTAAGAGATCTGGTTTTATATGAGAAATTCATAATTGATTAGGATGCACGATACGATTGTTTTTCTTTATTCAAATTTTTACGTTATTTTGATTTAGTATTTCTAGAACTTCATGGGATCCTGTATATTGATCCCCAAATTTGCCTGACTTAAGTCCTTTTTATAAAAATACATGATTTCCAAGTTTAAATGTTTGTGGGTTTATTTTCTTATCGTAATGTTTCTTAAATTTGATCTTGGCTTCAATGATTTTCGCGAATATTTTTCTGCGTGACATGGAGTTGTATAACTAAGTTTATCAAATAATCACCGTAGCTCGCTAATTTATCTTCAGGATCTAAGAATTCATTGGAATCCTTGCTATTTTACCAAACACTAACTCGTATGGAGTATGTTTGATAGCCTCGTGGACATTGGTATTATAATTGAACATTGCTAATCCGATTCCAGTGCTTTTGTTCGTTTACATATCGCTTTAAATATCGCATCATGTGATTCATTTGATTGAGGATGAAAATTGTGTGAAATTTGCGAATTTTAAATATTTTCTTTTTCATTAAATCGCTAAAGTTTCTTCTCTGATCGTTTATTAATATTGCTTTAAGTGCTCCTAATACGCAGATAAATCTGTCAACGAAAGCTTCTGCTATCGTCTCGAAGGTTTGATCTGGTTTGAAAGGTATCCCTATGCAGAATTTACTCAGCTGATCTTATAGTGTTAAAATATACTCATTCTTCCTTTCGGTTTTAGGAAGAGGTCTATGATATCCATTGTAATTTTATTGGAAAATCCTGGTGTATCAATAATCATCATAGGTTGTTTAGGTTTTACTCTTACTAGATTTTTTAATTGTAAACATTATTGAATATGCTGTTGTATGTCTGATTTTATTTTCCCAGTAATAATTATGTTTTATTCTATGATATGTTTTCGTAATGTCTCGGTGTCCACTCATAGGCGAGCAATGCATTTCGCCGATTATAATGATGCAGAGATCTTTAGGATTATTTAATTGCATATTATTAGTTTGATTGTTGAATCAGTAAAAACTAATTATAATAAAGATTTGATATTCCATGGTAAGTTATTGACAAAATCTATTTTTGCTATACTAATGGTTTTTAATTTTAATTTTTCGATGATGGTTCATAAATCTTTTACTATTGTGGAAATTTGAAAGAGAGTTATCATTAGATCTTCACGTTTCCCTTCGCTAACAAGTAAAGCAACATGGTAATGTTTTTTATATTTTATGGCTTTGGCTCCACAGTGAGATCTTTCAGACAAGGGATCTCGTTTCTTTCAAAAAGTTTCTGCGAATTTGAATCTAATGATCTTCCGTCGATGTTGACAAAATACGCGACATTATCCTTAAAACCGTAAAAACAATAAAAACAATAAATCGCTATATATTATCTTTGGTTATTTTTATTTTCAAGCCTCGATTGTTGTTTTTATGATTACCTGATTCTTCGTCTTTATCGTTGATATTTGCATTTTCTTCGATATCTCTTTTATTGTCAGATGAATCATTTCAATCTTTCACTTCTTCGATTTCATCTTCATCTTTCTGCGACAATATCTCTCGATGAACATTCTTATTCTTTGTTTGATTTCGAGTTTGCATTCTATTATAGTGAGGTGGCTTATGGATTAATACTTCTTCGGTGATTTGTAATCTCGATGGTTCACATAGTTCCTTATGTGTGAATGGTATTGAATCTGTATTTTCGTCGGACGAATTATTGTCAGGCAGCCGAATACCGCGTTGTTCATTAATTTATATAAATTTTTTTCGAACTCGTTATTCGCACGAGTTTTAAAATTTGTATTGAGCATTCTATGTACTCGCGAAACCATGGAGATTACGCGAATTGTAAATTTTTGTGATGCGGAGACCATAACGAGTTGCTGCAAATTGCGATAATGAATAATGTAACGCTTTTTATCATACAGTATAAATTCGCGAGGAATTTGTCATCTCATTTACTGGATTTCTCACGTCAGACAAACGGTAAATCGGAGTGCGCATGAGATGTGCATCATGAGATGTTGCGGATATTCCAAGTCAACTTCGAGAATGTAACCTGTCGGTAAATCTAACGCGACATTCATAACATCAAAATTGTCTACATTGTTGACCGTTGAAAATCGGCGTATGATTGACACATTGTCCAGCCGAGGTTGACATCAGGTAGGTCGATCGTACGACGGCATGTATTTGTTGTTGACTTGCGTACCTGTTGAAACATTGGCAGACCCCCGCATATACTACCTTGATTAATGGCGTATTATCATTTATTAGTGTATGCAATTTTTAAGTCTACATATATTGTTTATGACTGTAGAATCTGTAATTAATGTAATGAAAAATACACAAGATATTCAATTATTAGGAAATTTGAATGAGATAGTTCCTTAAGAGAGATAATAAGATTATTAATTTCTAATATAGCATTAAGGGGTATTCCTTTTATGGCCGGATTTTAGAAAAGATTTAATCATAGAGGTAATTTATGGAAAGAGGAGGATAAATATGTTTATATTTATTTTAATAGTATTAGCTTTATCATTAACGGTGTCTTACTCGGTGTGATTTTTTTATTATTTGTTTTTTAATAATACATTAAAATTTTATATATATTATAAATATATATTAAAGGAGATAAATTAATTAATATATTTATAATTATTATAATATTTTTAAGAATTAGATGAATAGAACCACGTCAACGTCGGTAAGAAGTTCGAAATTCGACGCGAGTATGTTTCAATATCGCGTTCTACGTAAAACCGGTAGTGTATAATAATACGCGAGATCGAGTTCATAACTGATAATGTACTGTTGCGAAAATTCTCAAAAATGTCGGCCAACAATAAGACATCTATTTTAAAATACAAGTCGCTATATTCACCGAGAGTTCGAATGGAGAACTCGCTGTCATACGTTTATGGTATGCGTGTAATCACTCTCGAATACAGTATTGCCCATTAACGAACTATAAAATGATTCGCACGGAGGTAAACATATATCCTCCAATTTTTCAACGTACTCGAAATACACCTTTACGCGTGAGTAGATCGAAATCTTCCAGGTTGAGATTAAGAAATTCTGACTGTGTAATTTTCAATTTATCTTTATCAAGATACGACGTCAATTTTTCTAAACTTAATGCGAGAAATTTATATGAATCGATAAATCTTAACTTTAACTAATCTTAACTTTATACAAGTTTCTTTTGATCATTTTTGTCTATAGTGCTATCGATATGTTTCGTAAATGAAACATAAAATATATTTTTCTTTTGTCATAGGAAGTATGTTTACAAGTTCTTTGTATGCGGTAGCTATAGCCTTGAAATAAATTGTGCATCGTAGTCCAATAAATTAACTAATGGGTATATAATGTGAATCTTTATAATTTAAGTTGCAATTTGACGCGTTGCAAATTGTGCGCGGCATCTTTATATCGATCAAGCAATTGCAGCATAATTGCTTGTGTATCAGGCGCGAACAGTTTTTCGAACACGTGGCAGTGCATGGCACTGTTAAATTTTTGCTAATTATCTCGCGAGAATCTGCCATGGGAACATTAACAGACAGGATTTACATTATGCGCTAAACTTCTGAGTTCCTCGGTGAACGCAATGCAATCGCAATGAAAACGATCAACAGCGAGTCGTACAAACAATGCGCGTAATACCTGATGACACGTTGTGATGTTGGAACCTATATGTTGACATATTCTCTCTCTCTCTGTCTTCTCCAGAATGCATTCCAGGTCGGCATAGACCACGAACGCGATGCGCTCTTTCCTGCAGTGATTGCTGAAACTCAACCACTTGTCTTTGCTCAGCAATCTAATGGTGTAATCGTTTAATTTTCCAATCTATTATGTGGATATCCAACTTTGCGTTAGATCCAAGGTATCTGAAAAAAAATATAATTTTTTTATTGTCACAAAAAGGTTACAAAAAAATTTTCATAATTTTAAATTAAATATATACGTATATACATATTAAATATATACCATAAAGTAAAAGTATTTCTTGTGTCCATATTGTTTGATTTGTAAGCTCACAAGGCAGGCCAGATCCTTTATCCACGCGAAGTCGCGTTATCTTGCGAATCCTGCACGTACAATAAATTGACGTGCTTGTTTCTTTTTATATCGGTGAGCCGTAACGGAAAAAATTTTTTTTTTTGCTTCTCAATGCAGTATACGTTGACGGAGATCGTTAAGATTTTCGAATTTTTAAATTTTATTCAGCGTCATTGGGAACACAATGTCTTGAAGATTCACTACAGCCATGTAATGCAGATATGATGACTCTTGCTCCATATTTTTTTTAGCTGGGTATAGAGCGGCAACCATCGATCACGCGAAGCATACGTTGCCTAGGGATTGAACATTAACCACAGCTCTCTTCATTTTAATTTCTCGTGAGAATTTGATGTGACATCCCGCTGAGGATTGTACTTGTATATATTATGTTTACTTACTATGCTTACTTATTGTATACTTTATTGTTAAATTCAGTATACGCGACAGCGTCCACCCACGCGTTCCTGGAATTTCTCCAGCGATATCAGGATAGGCTTGACGACGCGTGCGACGCGTATCATTTATGTAAATCATCGGACCAACCATAAAATAATTCATCAGAACGGAAGAATTTATAATTTCTCGTGCTTACACTTTTATTTGCGTTTATCATCTGACACAAATTCACCATTAAACATTGTGTTTATCTTAATATTATCATGTTTCTGAATAATTTTGTAATACACATTCAAGCATTATCTCTCTCGCATCTTCGAGGAATTAGTGAGATTCGATGTGTTCAGAGTTTATCACAGCGAGTCGCGCGATCAATGTTGTTTAATTCCAATCGATAATCGCGAACGGTTAGCGTCTGTTCCTCCAGTGATTCGATGAAATTATCGCAATGCTATTCTCACGCAAAAAACTCTTCTTGCATATTCAGTTAAGCGGCTTGCAGGTGAGATCACGCTCCGTTTGATCCATATTGTCACTTTGAACTATTGCTCGATTATTGACAAAATGAGTTCCCAGAAAAAAAAATTTTTCGTTTAATATAGAAAGATGCATCATTTCGTTCGCTGCACGTTTTAAAATATTTGAACATGTTTCAAAAAATTTTAACATGTTTCTGAAAGGGTGATTTTTTATTGCAATTGTAAAGATAGGCCAAAAAAATATTTTGAAAAGCGAATGGGAATAGAGATTTTATTGTCGATTCCAAAAAATAAAAAAAAAGGTCTAATATCGTCAAACTGCATTCTTATGATATATGTCATTGTGTAGTTTAACAAAGGTTTTTTTTTGGTAGTTGCCCTGAAAAATAAACTCACATATTTCTAAAGATAAGTAAAATTTTACATTGAATACACTGCCTCGAAATTCATTTTTGAAAAGAGAATAAGAGCAGACAGACTTTATTGTCATTGGCGCCGATCCCCTAGATAAAAAAGATTTGATATCATCGAACCGTTTCGCAGCGCTTGCATCGCTCGCTGATCATGCATTGCTAGCCACATTTGCCTCTTGTGCCAAAAATTCCAAAATTACTCCCATTCCGTAGCAGCGGCGACGACGTTATTTCTTAATTTTTTCTTAATAATAATTTTGTACAATATTTTCCGTCGCAATATCTCCACTCGTAGAGCACGTAGAAAAAAAATTAAAACACTTTCATTATATATTCTGAGCGATTGCAATCGATTGAGTACTTAGAATTTGATCGATTCAGCTTATTGAGATTCCGATAATCTCTTTGACGCAAGTTCGCGTAAAGTAGCCATGGCAAAGTCGCTGTGCGTAGCTTAGCGCCGAGACACTACCAGTGTCTCCAGATTTGGCGCGTTGTCTTCCAACAGTTTTTTATAATTTGGGAGTAAGCATAAATAAAAAAATATACCGGTTTTTCAGAAATCTCTGTCTGTTTCATTTAAAGAGTTGCTGCTATAGTTTTTGAAAATAATAATATTAATTATTCATTTTAATTTTAATTTTATAAATTAATATAGCAGAGAATGGCTCAAATAATATAATAAATTACGTAAAAAAGGACTACGAGCATAAAGAAAAACAATGTAATGTAAATAATATAGTATAACTAAAACAAAGATATAACTACAGATGGCGTTTCGACCTTGATTGGGTCATTCTCAATGTTAGATTAAAAAAAAACATAAATATTAATTTAATTTTATAATTAATACTTATTAATGTGTTGATTATAATAATTCTTTATGATTAATGTTATTTAAATTGTTTTTAAGCCTTCAATTTCAACAATTATTTGCCTTTAAAATGTTTTTATTTAATATTTAATTTTTAATTTTTAATTTTTATATTGTTTATATTGTTTGCTTTATTTCATACTTTTAAGAGCAACGTGTGTGTATGTGTACATATGTGAATTTCTATATTATATGCAGGAACATTTTTATGTGGTAAAAAATGTATTTTTTATTCGTAGTCTTCATTTAAAAAAATGTTAATTTTTTAAGTTATTTGTCTTTACTAGTTTTCGTTTCTGAGTTTTTAAAATTATCTTTATTTTATTTCGAAGTATTTTAAATTATATTTTTGATAAAAGTACCGATTAGAAGGACCTAGCTCCCGTGACCTTGATAAATATGTGTCAAGGTCATGATCCTGAATGACTTCCAATAGGTTTTAGCTTTTGTTATTCGTTAAAAAATGATTAACGGTCATAATTATTAATTATTTCCCTGCTTTGTATGAAGATTCAAATAACTTTAGACAGGGAGGAAAAAGGATGAAAGTTCATAAGGACAGCGGGGCGATAGAACTGTCGAATTAAGGCCGCTAAACAGCGGTAGGGCCACTTCCGGAAATATGCTTCATTCCCGGAGATGTCTCAGTTAAAGCCAGTGAAGGATCCGAAGGATTTTTAGTGGGTGTGAGTCCCACATAAACCTCGGCTCTCTCTTGAAGCCAAGGGTATGCATAATTCATTTCTCCTCTATCAATAAAAAAAAAAAGGACCGATGAAGAAAATACGACTTTTCATGCGGAACAAGTTTTATTCCACCCTCCTCCTCTGCTAAGGGGCGCACGACTTTTCACGCTAAGTAACTTTCATCCTACCTCTACCCTACTAAGTAGTCCACGACTTTCCTCACGATGCGAAGTCCATTCCATCTTTGATCGGAAAGTCGCGCGCCCCTTGATAGGAGGGGAAATAGGGTGAAAGTCGCTTCATGTGGAAAGTATTTCTTAAATTCGTTAACTCACAGCAATCTCCCTGTCTAAAGTTTTCTCTCTCTTCATGTAAAGCAGAAAAATTACTAACTTTGACTGTTAATAACTTTTTAACGAATATTAAGCGACGGCTAAAATCTATTGGAGGATCACTCAGGGTCATGATCTTGACCTCATATGTCACGATCAATGTCATGAGACTGAAGCGAATTGCGGACTGCTTGCAGCACGCGATCAGCGCCATCGATCGGCGGCCTGGCGCAACCGGCAGCAAGCAGCCTGTGTCCGCGTTATTTGGTTAGAAGCGTGTTGATTTTGTCCTTTTTGCACTACATTCTTATTGCTTGCTTTATCGGCGCGCTGAGAACGAGAAAGAATCTTGCTATTTCACTCAACATCGAGACCGAAATATGCTTTCTCGGTCTCTCGGCTCTCGGCATCAAGCGTATATCAAGAGGCATGGGGGCATGGGAACGTTCTAGATAACATATTTTAATAAATTGTAATAATCATATATTCTTCATTAATCCAGAATATAAATCGTGTCAAAACGTGATAGTTGACGAGAGATTAATTATTTATGATTTTCCATTCGAGTTATGTACCGCGGTCATAAATTCGCAAGAAATTGGCGCGTAAGATGTGGGATCGGAAATAAGTACTATAATTAGTAGTAAACACATATATTAGGTCAAATATATTTTCATATAATTTTTGAAATTGTTCGTATATGTATTTTTAAGCAATAGGAAAAAATCCAATTCGCTTTTCAATAAGCAAATAAAAAATTATTTTAAAATTACACAATATAAAGATTTTCAATTGTGCACTACAAAATTATTCATCTTTCAAAATTATCATCTTTATATTAATAGTAGTCTCGTTTTCGAAATTTTGTTTATTAACAGAATTTTAAATGGATGTGATAGTTAGAAAGATTTTTATACAAAATATTGATCGATAGGAAATGTATTTGTCATAAACGCAACATCATTAAACATGTTTTTCTGTATGAATCTTTCATCGATTAAGTCGAATATATACCATACATGTCGAATCATTATTTTTCCTACAATTTTTTATTTTAAGGTACAGAAATAATTGCAATTGTTGTACGAATATATTATTTGATCTTATACAGATAATTAATTGAACTATTTATATCACAAAAATATATTAATGAGAAAAAAGGGAAAAAAGGATTTTCGCATGAAACTATCAGTGTATTGTCCGCGCATTTTATTTACACAGCTTCATCGATTAATTGAGTTTGACTTTTAGTGCGATATAGAATTCACACGATGAATGCTCTCGTGTTCTCGTACTCTTAAGAATCTCGGATTGTCGATGCAACATGTGATATTATTATCAAAATATCATTCTCTTTCTCTCTTTCCTATATATTTTAAATATATAATCGGAATAAAATGAGGTATATTAAATATTATTACAGTGCATACTTCTATGAATTACACAACATTTGTGAGTGTAAAAGTATCCACTCTTGGCCAATATGTACGTCTTTTAATTTAAGATGTTATGTTAAGTATGTTAATGAAATTAATTGTAGCACTTTTAATTACACCATAACTTATAACATAAATTATTTAAAAAATATTGTACTGTTACTTTCATTTTATTTATTTTAAATAATGTACATGTTGTTGCTCAACAGAAACTTCGAGAAGGTGATAGTTTTTTCCGTCAGGAAGGTAATGTAAAAAATTGTTATTATGTAAAAAAATAAATATGAAATTCATAAATAAATTTATAATATATTTATATTTACAATTATTGTCGAAAACTAAAAATTTAAAAATTTAAAAGTTAAAAATTAACTTTTTCCTGTGCGGCGCGTGTGTGTGTGTGGTGTGTGTGTGTGTGTGTGTATGTATGTATGTGTGTGCTACGTGACAATATTTTTAAGCTTTTAAGCGTTATGTCCGGAAAGTTTAATACGCTGACTTTTTTCTTCTCAATGAGTAAGATATCTAAAATCGATGCAAGATCAACTTTATATAAGATATCTCTTAAAATTCTTTATAAAATGTCTTAAAGATGCTTCTTAAAGAACTTTTAAAGAAACCTTAATATTGCTTTATGTGTCGACTTCAGACTTTATGTTTCGCTCATTGGGTTCATAAGCGTCAATATTTACCCTCGTGGACATTTTTAATCGTTATATTCTTTTAAACATTATATCCTTACGGATATAGGTGTAGAAGCTTAAATCCGCTATTTGTTCATAGGTGGCATTAGTGAGCGTACAAAACTACCCTGGGCACACAACACACTTTTTTAATGTATTTTCACATCTGTCAATATTAACCAGTGCACATCATCAGCAATTTCATACAATAACATACATTTTTTCTTTCGTAATCGTGTTTAGTTTTTTGCTAAAAAAAAAGCATATGCGGGAAGCTTTGCTTTTCTGTTTCAATTTGAAGAAATCGCATCGAATGCTTGTGGAGGCCTATGGCGAAAAGATATGACAAGACTGATTTTCCTTCACGACAACGCACCATCGCACACGTCAACAATGGTCCAAAATTACTTGAAGACACTCAACTGGTGCTACTCCACCCCGCTTACTTACCAGATCTGGCACCTTCTGACTATCACCTTTTCATCGATGGGCCACGCGCTCGCTGCACTTCGATTCTTATGAAGACGTCCGAAAATGACTTGATATGAGGAATATGAGGAATTTTTTTGGCGTAGTATATACAAATTGCCCGAAAGATGGGAAAAATGTATAGTTAGCGAGGACAAATACTTTGAATAAATTTGTTGTTGTTTTCTAGGAAAAAAAAATTGTGTTTTTCTGACTAAAAACAGCGGATTTAAGCTTATACATTTGGTAAATTACTGTATAATATTAGGTGTGGGAAAAAGTTCGTGACGTTTTTCCCGTTAGATGGCATTAAAAAAACGCCACGAACTTTTTCGCACATCTAATATGTTCGTTGACATACGAGATAAATGTTTTTCTTCGATATCATACTTAAAGTCATACTTAAAGGAGTGAGATATATCCCGCATTCGTGTATGCGCATTGTTTATAGCTTAGCGCGTAGTGCTGTAGCCATTAGGTTAGGTTAAAATAACGATGCCGTGTGGAGTTTACGCGCCAAATCGGACAACAAAAGGTGCGAGGAATCCTAAGAGAAAAATAGGTAAAGTATTTTAAAGGTCAAAATGAATCACATTGGAATTAGGAGAAAGGCCCACAAAAAAGGTATGTATCCGAAAATTTAGAAGATCTTGGTTAGACGAAAATCTTTTTAAAGGTTGAGAGAGAATGACAATAAAGCTTGGTGTAAAATTTGTAATATTTCGTTTAAATGTTGTCGATATAATTGATCAAGGCATGCCATTTCAGCTTCTTATATAGATAATGTAATTAGTATTAATGTAGAAATTGATACCTTAGATTGAGAGAGAATGACAATAAAGCCTGGTGTAAAATTTGTAATGTTTTGCTTAAATGTTGTCGATATAATTTATCAAGGCATGTCATTTCAGCTTCTTATATAGATAATGTAATTAGTATTAATGTAGAAATTGATACCTCAGTTGAAGAAACTGTTTCACATTCCGATGAGATAAAACGAGTTGAAATTAAATTATCAGCTTTTTTTGCCGAACATAATATCACTTTTTGTACAGTAGATCATCTGATACCATTGTTGAAAAATGTGTCCCAAAGCTATACAAGATGTTACATTGTCACAGACTAAATGCGCATAAATAGTCCCAAAAAATGTCATTGCGCAACGAGAAGTAGAAAAAATTGTCAAAAATTTAAAAACATCTAAATTTTCAGTTTTAATAGAGAGTACCGATACAAGTGATACCAAACTTTTGTATATTCTCGTAAAATACGTTCCACCAGTAAATAAAAGAGTTGTAACTCAATTATTTACGTTGTTATCTCTCGATGCTACAAATTATTAATTTATATAAACGGATAATTTAACGCGGATAGTTTATATAAACTTTTTAAAAAATACTTTTTAGATTATCAAATTCCCTTACAAAATCTTGTTGGAATTGACAACGTGTCCGTCATGATTGGAAATAAAAATTCTTTTCTGACACATTTAAAAGTAAATGTTCCGCAAGTAATACAATTAAATTGTATTTGCCATTCCGCCGCGCTTGTAGCTAGTAAAGCTAGTGAAAAATTACCGCGATCTTGCGAAAGTTTAATTAGAGGCATTACTACTGTGTCCGGCAGTGCAAAAGTACAATTTTATGCGAGTTTCAAGATTTTTTTTTAAGTAAAGCAAAATAAAATGTTGAGATTAGCGAAAACTAGATAGCTTGTTTTATATCATTGCATTGTCAGACTTTTGGATAATTGTGAATCTTACTTCATTACATTACTTCATATTAGCAGTATCAGAGGATAAATTAGAATCAGCAGAAATTATTTTTAATCAATTACATAATAATGGCAATAAAGATTATTTTTTGTTTTTGAAATATGTATTAAATTTTTTCAATTCCTTTAATGTGCTTTTTCAATGACGTAAAATTTTAATTCATAAACAGTCGACAATTAATAGCAGATATTGCAGACAATTTTATGACTTTTGAAATTGTAGAACAAATTTCCCTTTTAGACCCAGATTCTGATGAACAATTAAAAACTTTGCATGACATTTATTTGGGACTGGAATGTGAAACATTTTTATTAAAGGAGCCTCAGGAATGCACAATAGAAATGCGACAAAATTGTTTAGAATTTTACAAAACGGCAGTTCACGAGATAATTAAACATTTGCCTTATGACACATTTTTCGAACAATTGAATTTTTGGATCCTAAAATTGCTTTTTCTTCTAAGACTAGAGCCACTTTCAAAGATCTTACTGTTGCTACGCGCATAGGTAATATTGATATAACGCAATTAGCTTACGAATGGCAAGTTTTACCACGTAATTTTACAGAAGAAAAAGAAAGTTTAGCATCTTTAAATATTGAAATGTGAGCTAAAATATTAGAATGTAAAAATAGTAACAGTAATAAATCTTTTTCAAATTTAGAAAAATTAGTAGAAGCAGTCTTTCTCTCTCACATTCAAATGCCGAAGAGCGAATATTTTCCTTTGTAATAGATGTAAAAATAAAAAAAAAATAAATTGGGAAATGCTTTCGGCCATTTGCGTAACAAGATCATCCTTTCAAGCAGATAATATTAATTGTGTAATTTTGAGATTAATTCGCGGCATTTAGAA
>Ga0157364_1003430_pt1 | contig 15353 bp, 8 predicted proteins | sample AttsexASBM2_FD_111476 | JGI IMG/M metagenome (GOLD analysis project Ga0157364, IMG submission 111476) | Fungus gardens microbial communities from leaf cutter ant in Ribeirão Preto, State of São Paulo, Brazil - Atta sexdens ASBM2 | ecosystem: Host-associated > Fungi > Mycelium > Unclassified ...
TAAATGTCTTTTCGACATGAGGTGAAAGGCTGATGAAGACTGGCTTTGTCATCATGAAAAAAATTTGGCAGCACGACACGCAATTAACTATAAAATTCTTTTGCTCATCAACGTTCATATTGTTAATAAAGATTGTGAAGTTCTTTATCAAATTTGAGGTAATTTGTTCGATTTTGTTCGATTTTTAACTGAATAGAGATTTAAAAATGGCTGTATACTTATAAATATTAAAATGGTCTATACAAATACTTAAATAAAAAATTCCATGCTCTTAATTATTTAGAAAGATGTGATGATTTAGAAACCTCTATTTGCATTCTCTTAAGATAACATGGTAAGGGCGACTTGATTGATTTCGGATTTGATGGCATGAATCTTCATTCGTGCGCGCGATGAGGCCAAGTGTCTCAAGACGAGGCGTTTTATTACCAAAACTTCTTCGGTCACGCCAAAGCCAGCAATTATCATTAAAGCTGGCGGAGGTGCCATCCTAGTAGCGATGGTGTATCCTGAGAAGCTTGCGGAGGAATGCCGTTCTCGAAGGACCTCCGTGATGAATTAAGAATCGATCGAGGCCATCGGTCAATTAAGTAAGCGGATAATCGTCCGGAATCTTTCATAAATCATCGTTCGAGGTAGATAGATAGATAGATAGATAGAGAGAGATATATATAGAGAGAGAGAGAGAGAGAGAGAGAGAGAAGAGTACGCCGTTTAATTCGATCAGCCGCGGAATTTTTCGAAATTTTATTAGGTCCAAGAGAGGCGATTGCGATGTAAAGAGGGACGAGGGGGACGTGACGACGAAGGAGTTTCGCGGATTAAGCTCTTCGTCCTGAGTTAATTGCATCCTACGCGCTCTTCGTGCCTTCCTTTATTCGCTATCCACGCGAGACGCTGCCATTTCGGAGCACAATGCGGCGTGTTTCGAGAAGCGAATGGTTGGAGGAACGAAACGGAAAGGGAAGAGAAGGAATGGAAAAGGAGTAAGAGTTCGGGGCGAAATAAAGCGTCGTACCGTGCGAAGACCCTTTTTTGCAGCAGGCAACCATTCCAGCTTGACCCATACAGCCCTTCTCTTCTTCGCGAAGGCTCTAGCGTCCCTTTGTTGAACACTAAGGTGCCCTTAAACGAGGTCAATTGTTCGGAAAGTAACTGGGACTTAAGGTACGTACTCGTGCCATTCGTCGGGGCTCACGTGGAAATTGCTTGGGGACAACGAAAGACGATTGATTATTTTTATAACGACTACATTTAAAGTCATTAATTATGTTTTAAGATTGTAAATTCGTGGAAACTGTGGTTCATTTTTCTCCATTAATGCTTAAAAGATCTTCATTAAAATGTAATAAAAAATGTAACATTGATTTTTAAAATTTCATATTTTTCTACTGTTATTATAGTAAGCCAAGTAAATCACAAAAAAAATCAAATAAATATTATATGTAGTTATTTATATGTTTGCATTAAAATAAAATTAAATATAGCTTAAATATAGCATATAGATTTTGTAAGACGACATGTAATCTACTGCAGATATTTGCAGCATGCAAAGATATTCAATCGATGATAATTTATTCAACAGAAATGCAAAGTAGTTATTGTTAGTCTTTCTCATGTATAGTCGAGTGCATAGAAATTTGCTGTAGTCCATGCACATGCTTCATGTCGAATTATTAATTTCCCGCGCTGGAAGCGTCGACAAATAGTAAACAATACGCTCGCACAATTAATTCTCTACCAGAATCGTCGCGTTTTTAATTAAAATTCCTCTCTCCTTTCCCCTTTCATGATCCCTGTCTTCTCGCTCCGCGGACAACAGAAAAACGCGCAACGGGCATAGCGTAGTAATTAAAAAAATTGAATTCATCCTTATTATTAGTATTGTTATTACGCGACAGCTGGCTCCTTCTTTTCTTCAACGAGAGCTAAGCGCAGATCTTCTCACTTTCCTTACACGCACTTACATGAATAGATGCTATATAATAGATGCTCTTCTTATTTCCTTCCATTCCACCTTTCTTCCTTTTTCTAATGTATGCAGCTTTCGTTCAACCAAATTGAGCCGATTCACGCTTCATCTTTATTTCACAATACCGTTCTCGATTTAATCTTGATTTAATTTATGAACTACACAAATGCCTATGAACTTGCATTGGAAGCATTTAAATCACAACGCATATGTTATTTCCAACTTGTAATACATTTGCGATCTTAATTTTATTATTAAGCCTCCTATTCTTTTTCCATTAAAATAAATCTTTCTTCTACAGATTTTAATTGATGAATTTAAAAGATTCTAAGCAATAGGAAATATATAATGGATAACATGCTATCAATCGATCGATAATGTATTATAATTAAAGAAAAGAAATTTCTATAGTGATTATAATATGTCGACAATCCAATTAAAAGCCAAATCGTTATTAGAAAAGTATAACGGAATATTTCACTATTTTACATGCCATGTTTTTTTTTAATTGTTACTGAATAGATATAACACAAAATATTAAATTATTGATTTTTATAAATTTATAAAATATTCCACAGGATATGTAAGCAAATATTTAAATAATTATAATTATCTTCAATGCTTATTCTAAAAATCTACAATGCTTATTTTAAAAAAAAAACGAAAAACAGGAAAAGAGTAGAGAAAGAGAGAGAGAGAGAGAGAGAGAGAGAGAGCCGCTTCAATCTGCTCGCGAATAATTTGATCATGGAATAAATATTGACCCGGCAGAAATTGGTGGCGCATTACTTTCTAGCGTCGCACATCCGTCCGATTCGGACGGCGGATTGTTTCCCGTTCTTTTCTCCTTTTTTCCACACGCGTGAGGCGAACAAATAACCGAGTGAGAGCACCCGGCTCGAGAGGCACCGCTCGCGGGCCAAATGGCGTTCGTTAGTAAAAGCCACGTCGTTTCCGAGGTTCGCCCTCTTTCCCGTTCAATTATCCACGGACGTTCGGCATTCAGTTGTCCACCATTGCCTACGATCGCAATGGTCTTTTCTGGAGCGACGAATTTACTCTAATCAATGTCGTCTTTATGGTTTCGCGTATCTGAACAATCAAAATTTTATTGATGTCGTATTTAATACAGAAGAATTGTATAGTCAACGTATATATTCAATGAAGAAATAATTTTTTGAATAAAAAGTGCTTCTTGTGGAGTAGGATCTAATTTAGAATAATTCCAATTTTTAATAAACATACATGTCTAAAGAGTTATAATTTATGATAATAAAATATTTATTTTTCGAAAGACTAGCAATATATTATGATACAGCATGAAGAAATTTAATAATTTATCATAAGAAAATAGCTATATTAAATACATTCATATCGTACATACATATATATTATAAAAAAAAGCAGGATTGGAAAGTAATTAGTTACTTGTAATTAAATTACAATTAGAGTTACTTTTTTCAGTATTTTAAACTTTTAACTTAGTTATTTTCTTTTAGCAATTAATTTTGTTTATTGTTAATATTTACTAGGTTTTTGTCTCTTATAAGTGAATTATCTATATAAATATCACACAATAATAGCGGTTTTGCTTACTGTCTACTAGTTCTTTATTTTTAAAAGGCTATCTGTAATAGAAGTATGGAATTGTAAATAGTAAGAAATTGACCAACCACAGTTGAATGTAATGACAATAATAGATTATGATTGGTCAGTTCTTACAGTTTACCGTTCATTATATAATATTATTCCAATTCCATTTGTAGACAGTCCATAAAGTTATCCATATCATATGAATATCATAAAGCAATAAGACATAAGGAGTAAGAAAGCGGCCAATCAGTAGAAAACATATCTGCTTTACATTTTATGTAACTGTAATGGCCAACTGCAAGCTTCGCTTACTGCTTATATCTTATTGCATTGCGTTTTTGTACGTGTTTCTGACTTAATACTTTCTATGTTATAAATAAAGTTGTATAACAAAAACGTAAATTAATCTTTTTTTTATTAATCTTAATAATATCAAAATGTTACCTACGTTCTGTAATGATAATAGAAACGTAATTAAAAAGTTACTGTTTTGAGTAACTGTAACCGTAATTGTAACCATTATTTTTTAGAGTCGATAATTTGTAACGGCAATTATTTTTTGAAACATAAAACAGCAACTGTAACTAGTCACGTTTACAAAGTAACTTTTCCAATTTCTGGAGAAAAATAAATGCACAGGCATATGGAAGAAAAATGCTAAGACTCGAGAATCGCACAAAGCGATGAAATAAATCATACGGAAGAATTGAATCTGAAGAAAAGATCTTGCCAAAGAACACGCTTGCATTTTTGACACCTATAATCCAAGGTTTGCGCATGAACACCATTATGCAACGTTCAGCTTTGACACTCAATTTTGGAACGCAGTACTTTTAACCGAATCACCGGCTCGTTTGCGATAACGTTCTCTGCTTCTTTTTGTTTCTTCTTTGCAAACTGCATCGAGATTTCTTTCGTTTAGTAGCGCAAACGAGAGTGCTGCGTGTACTTTTGTATGTGTGCGTGCTTGCATTCGTGCAGTCACACGCAACTTCCGGGCACGAGACACAGAAAGTTGCTGAAAAATCGAGGTACCCTCACCCTGTTGTTTGCGATTCTTTCACACGCAGCCAACCCAGCGGGCGAACGTGCGATAGTTTTCAAGTACAAAAATACCCAAACAATCATCATTTCTCTAATAGTAGACACTGCGTAAACGAGATAACTGCAACTGTAAATTATCAGAATTTGAAACGAGATACAAAATGGAAAGGACGGATTTTTTTGAAGCATTTAAAAATTTAATTAGATTTGAAAATAATTTTGTTAAACCATCAAAATAATTATATAGGACATTTAAACTGATTGTTAGAATGCAAAACTTTTTATAGTATTACTCATCACAGTCAAGCTTGAGTTTTCTATATAATTATTTTAATAGTCCAATCAAATTATCTTCAGATTTATATTTAACTAAATTTTTAGATATTTTCGCAAAATCGTTCTTTCCATACAAAAAACTACCACAGGTTCAGTTTTACAAAATTTTTCACAAAATTTAACATCTACTCTTAATTTTTTTTTCTAACGTTGCATTTAAATTTTAAATTTAAACGTAGCGATTAAAAACCATTCATTAACCATACGTTAATCTTATTAATGTTTTGGTAGCTGAGTGGTTAATGACGAACTGCGCAATTTGTTCACTCGACTGCGACTGCACGATGGGTTTGCATACGCAGTACGTGAGGAAAAAAAAAAAATAGTAGTGCAAGGTGTCGGCCTCGTTTACAACCTCGCGCAGCAACGTATAAAAACAAAAAGAAGAACACTCCGACACGACGACGACGTCGGTCCCTCCGGTTGTTTCGAGAGGTAGTTTCTCGCCGAACACGGCTGAAACGCGGAAGCTGGCTTCACAAACGAGTGTCATTTAACAATCCGGTCGGTGGGCTAAACCAAAGACCCGATTTTTCCGAATCTCATTAGCCGCACGGCTGCACGCGCGACGCCATTATAATTCCCTGTCGGTCGATCCACCGACGTTGACTGCACTAATTGCGTTTCAAGTGTAAAAAAAAAAAAAAAACGCGCGAAAGCGAAATCGCAAGCAGACAAAGAGATTGACACAGGACGAACAAATAAATCAAAAAGGAGAGGGAGAAAAAATAATGGCGCGCGTTTTTAAACGCGACCGGTGATGCTCAAAGCTGATTGGCGAAAATTCGCACTCCATTATCACGCTCGTAAATTAGTTGTTATTACGAATGCCCGGCGGCGCGTCATCTCTCTCGTTTGCGAGGAGATTGAATTTGTAATCCTTTATGGCGCACCGGCTTCATTAAAATTGTTTCGTGCGTAATTTGCGCGATCCGATGCGCTCGCGATGCGCGCGCGTTTTTGTTTTTTTCGGCGTCATTATCGCTAATTTTCCGCGAACACGCTCGCGCTGGGAGGAATCGATCGGTCGACTGCAATGACAATAACATTGTATATATAGTCGAAGTACATTCGAGCACAAATATATCACGTTGGTTCCAACGGCTAGCTCGTTTATTCTCCAAATATACGAAAAGCATGTACTGCGAAATTAGAAATGAGCAAGCATATATTAAACATATTTACATCAAACAACGCCTTCTTAATTGCTTTTTATTATTAACTTCATTATTTTTGTGTGAACTATGAATTGTTAAAAGTTCTAATAAAGATCAAGAAGAAAATAAGGAACCAAGAATTCCAAGTTTAGAATTGAGAGAGAAAAGTGAGAAAAAAAAATTGAAAATTAGAAATGTATAAATTTAGATAACCAATAACTTAAGAACCAAAAACTTAAGAACATAATCGGTTTACTATGAATAGCGAATTCACTGTAGTATTCGAGAGTTACCCACTCACAAAGTATACTTGAAATTATTAAAAGGTTCGCTGCTTTCTTTTCTCTTTTTTAGATTCCTTTTTCACGCCATAGAGCTATTCAATGGTTACAGCTTTCGGTGAATAACTATATTTATTCTACCTTCGATATATGTAACTCCAGGGTGCGAGCCCACGTTGCAATGCACGCGCGATGTAATAAATCACGGGACATAATGCTTGAATGTTTGCTTATGTACAAGCTCGACATAATAGGTGAGTTAATAATTTCGTGGCCCAAAGTTGGCACAGGCTTGCACGACAATTAATTGTTCGTTCTAGATGTACATATACATATACGCGCATGCATACATCGACGATCGAAAATTTAACAATAAACTGCCGCTTTCTCTCGATATATTCGGGTTACTTATAGATTATCAACAGCCTGCGTTGGTAATCGAAGCTTACAGAAAAATTCGTGGGAATAATACGATTTCCACACAAAATGTATGTATTTACCCAATTCTTGTTCAACGTATGTATGTTAAATCGAATGTCGAATAACAGACTGAACAAAGATGAACAGTGAAATGTATTTTGATAGTCGCGAGAAGAAACCGGAAGCAAGCGATGAAAAAAGGGAAGTAAAGATAATGAGCGATAAAGACGAATGAGATAATAAGGCACATTCATGGAAAAAGTTGTGATTAGAAAAGGGGAGGAGCAGAAAGATGAAAAAGAGAAGGAATAGAAAAGCGCAGAGAACACCAAAAAACATGGTACATCGCACGCGATGTTTTGCGCTTTTAAAGTGAGGTGTTGCACCAACCTGTTTCTCTCGCCCACCCTGCTCTTTCACCTTCATCTTGTTTCACTGTGTGCCTTTTTCATACACCATACGAAAGCACGTAGTAAGGAACGAAAAAAGAAAATAATAACGTCTTCAGTTCCTGTAATGGTTTCCGAGAAATAATATCCCCGGCAACTGATTTGTTCATTGCAGAAAAAGTATGACTCGATTTTTCAGCAAATAATATAGAAAGATTAATTAATAATTTTCTTCAATACTCGTCTAAAATTTATTCGTGTTACCTGTGCCAGGTTTAAATGAGATGCGAAGTCATCGAAGGTAACGATTTCGGAAATATTATTTCCGGAAGTGAGTCCTACGGTCGAACTCTTGTAGTCCGGCGAGTCCGTTATCCGCGTCATCGGCCATAATCGGCCATTGCCCGATAAATATATAACGCTCGTCCGCCTCGCGCAATAAAGATAACATTCTTGTGCTCGCTATCGGCGGCAGCACAGCTCTTCGTTTCGGCATGGAGAGTGACTCGACTCCTTAAGATTTTTATAGCGGCAACTCCTTGCGGGTCCGAGTCGTTAACTCGCTCGCGAATTCGCCGCTTCTCTTTTTTATCGTTGCTTATTATACGTCGAAAGAACGCCGCGAGTGAGTTGACCCGCCCGTTTGCTCTCGCGAGAGATCGGGCGGATACAAGCGGAGCAACGCGATAACTTCCGCACAAGACGTTTATTACGTGGTTGCAACCGCGCATCGTCTGAGGGCTATATCGTGCGACGCATCTCACAAATTTAGATACGTGCTAATTGCAAAAGTATGATGCCTATATTTTTTCAGAATTTTACTCTTGTAATCTACTTATATCATCTTGTCCTTCAATAAAATTTTGGCAAGTGTGTACTTTTTGTGTGTGTGTGTGTGTGTGTGTGTGTGTGTGTGAGAGAGAGTAATTTTATTAATAAAAAGACACATCTTTTTATTAATAGAAGAAAAGAGAAAGAAAGAAAGTTAAAATAAAAGTTTTAGAATAAAAAACCTAGTCCCATTTAGATAATTTAATTTAATTAGTAAACATTGTAAACATTTAAACGCAGAAAAAAGCTACAAAAATTTAAAAATTTAACAATATTTGTAAATATATAAAAATACTTACATGATTAAATAGATATTTTAAATTTTGTGAATTTCTTTCCAAAATTTTTTATAAATTATTTTATTTTCTACGAAATATCATTCCTCGTGTTCGAAATGCTTTGAATGCACACCATTGTCGCTCGCAATGCAATTTGCATCTACGGCGAGTGATATGATCTTAACGAGCTCTACGTGGGGCTCTTAAGATGACTTAATTGTGCGGAAATATCGGCCTGGCATAATAAAGAGATTCACAATGTAGCAAGGGGAAACCACATCGAGAAATTCGCGCAGCCAATTCGGCTGACAACGATCGTATTACAATTCGGCTGTTTAGAGCGCGAATCGCCGCACGTCATTGCTTTGGGGACAATGTGGCCAGCCTTTAATTAGCGCGATCAAGACGTACTCACGCACGCGAAAGCCACGAAGTCGAGCGTGCATAAAGAACACGAGTTTATATTATATCTTGCGGAACAATATGTTGGTTCTTAATTAAAGATTCAACGGCTCGTATCGCGCGGTCTTAAAAATTCAGTTAAAACAAGCTCGCCGTTATCTCGGTCGAGTAGTTTTAATCGATGCGACAGCAATATTTCCGAACTCTAAATTTTATTTAATTAATCGTTTCTTAGAAAAATATCCCAGGAAAAATGTTATTCGCAAATTTGGAAAGAGATATGTAGACATATAATCCTTTTTCTCTTTTTCGCGCAATTTCATAGATAATTGATTTTATTCTTTGTATTTCTCGTATTTTCTTCCTTTTTTTTTTGATTTAAAATTCTGTATGCGATCGCTACATATAAACATAGCGCTTATAGTACGGAATGATTTAAATTATTTAGAATATTTGAACTAGAGAAATTACATGTTACGGTTTGGAGAATGTACAAAATACATTTAAAACTTCAGTATGTATGCTTTTAATTATAACGATCGTTTGATAACTTTTCCTTCCGTGACTGATTTGTTAATTATTCTCTCTACGAATGAGCGTAAGTTTCAGGTGCAATTTCTCTCTCAGTGAGAAATACAAGCATCCGCGATTCGATAAATGATGTTGCCCTAATTTGGTCTACTTCTCGTCTCGTGACGCGTCTCTCAACGCGAGAGTTGCGAGAACCGCCTAACCGCGCCACGGATTATTCTTCTCAGGAACAATATATCCAGCTTTAATTGCACCGACTATACGACAACCTTCCGCTTGCTCCCGGCAGTCGAGAATCCGCGCAATGCATCGTCCTTGTTCCTGCGAACTACGAACTCCCGTCCGCTTGAGATCCGCTTGCACACGTTCCGACCTCGCGATAAAACTGTCTGGCTGATAAAAATAATAGAGATAAATGCAATTTAACTTCAGCAAACATCATAGCTAAATCTAGATAATAATATGTATTAATAAACTCATACTTAATAACATTTTTCAGATAGTACGATAATACAGCCATGCAAATGTCAAGTCCGTCATTTGTTTCTATAAAAAAATTTCAAATTATTGTCATATCATTTGTTAAAAGAAAATGCGTAAAAAAAAACAATTTAATATATGCTCGAAATAACTTCTTCACTTTCCCTTTTTTTTGCTTATTATATTTTTTTATATTAGAAAAATAAAAGAATAAATAAATAAGAGATTGTGTGTGATATTTATCAGCATATGTGTGCCCGACAATACATTTTGATTTCTCGCGCAATATTTCAAATTATTATTGCCACGAATGTGTTGCGGACGGTGATTCTCTTTTTGTGGAAAACTTTTAATGAAACGTTGCCGCTTGTTTTGATAACAAGCTCGATAGCGAACTCTGTTAATGTATTTTGATAACAGGCGTAATAGCGTGTGCGCTGGTCTCTCTCTCTCTCTCTCTCTCTCTCACACACACGCGCACACACACACACACACACGCACGCGCGCGCGCGCGCGCACACACATACACACACACACAACGCATAAAGAAATATCGATTATGATGATTCTGCCAATCATAAACGCGAAGAAATGATCAACATAAAGAACTGATTGTTGATGAATGAATTTCTACGTGCAAAAAGATTGACAAATTTTTATAACTGTGATCGTTTAATTTCGAATATTCAATCAAAAATTAATATTTTTAAATATGCTATGAGTCAATTCAACTCACTCCAGAAACTAACTATAAAATTAACTATACAGGACTAACTTTAGAAACGGAGGGACGACACATCGATAACGGTTGAGAAACAATTACCTACATTGTGCATATTAATGTTTCAGTCTGACGTAGCACGTAGGCTTTAATAAACTTCATAAATCAAGTAGCAACGCGGTAGTTTCTTTGGCGGCCCCTTTGCAACAATGCACGCTGTTCGGCTACCACGCGCGCGATGGTAATTACCAGAAAAAAAGCTAACTCGACAGGGGAGAAAGCGGAGTTTCGCGTGAAACTCCGCAGGATAATCTTTCACATTGTGCCGGGTGGAAGTGCATAATTCGGGCTGTTTGCAAATTATGCAAACGAGCTACCAAAATGCAAAGCTATCAAAAATATCTACTTAAACAATTCATCGAAATAGTAATAATAAGCTAGTAAATCAATATATTATTATATATCGTTATTATTACACTGCTTAATCGAAACATTTTTTTAGCAGTAATCAAATATTTTATTTACATAACTACGAATTTAGTTATTTTTGCACTTTATACTTTTTTCAGCTTCAAATATTTATTTATATCAACTAAACAATTTATTTTAATTAGTATTATATAATTAATTTTTGTATAATTAATTTTAATTAGTATAAAAAAAACAAATATTTTGTTCGGTAAATTTTAATTAAATTTATTTATTATTTTTGTTCGGTTCTAAGTTCGGTTTTAAGTTTCATAGAAAATAGTTTAATTTAGTGTGATACTAGGAAAAATATTTTGTTCTGTGAACAAAATTTTGCTATACTAAAACTAATTTATATTTAAAACTATTTTATAATTTTTCTTATATCAGTTTATATTATAATATTTAATTCTGGAAGCATAATGTAGAAAGCAATCGCTGACATTAAATTCTATTTTGTAAGAAAAAATTAAGTAACACAATTAGCTTTTTAATAAGTAATTTATATACATTTCTGTGTTATTTAACAAATATATGTATATCATATATAAACATGTTGTTCTAATGTTCATCTATAAAGTATGAACATCACAAAGAAATTTAAGGAACAAAAATATTTAAGCTATCTTATTTTATAAGTTCTATTTTGTGCAATATGTATATATAATAAAACAACTGGAAAAATTCCTATAAATATTCCAAGATCAAATTAAAATTTAAAAAATTCTGTACATTATATTTCATATTTATCTTTTCCAAGTAGATATTTGACCAAAAATTATATATAATCCAAAAAAACAATATCTATGTAAAAAAAAATTTTCTCATGGTAGTTTTCTCCCTCTCTCTCTTCCTCTCCCTCTTTCCCCCTCCCTTCTCTCTATATCTATCATCACTTAATAATTTCCAAGACTTCTTTCAGATTTCTTCATTAGACTCACACAGTATTCATCCTCGTGAATACGACTAATTATCTTCGCGCGTACTAATTATAATGATCGCAGGATATCTTGCAAAGCACTTTCGTACACGATAATCATTAATTTTTTTTGTAATCGCATAAAGATAGATAATAGAATTACGAACTATTTCTCGTTACAAATTGTAGAAATTAATCTGAAGTAAATAAAAGAGAGAGAACTTGTTTACAAGAAATAAATGCGCAATGTAATATTTGTTGCAATCGCGTTTCGAAGGATAATAATACAGCGAGACATGGAGCGACATGGGCCCTGCTACCTGCTCGTTCAAATATTTGCGTATGAATGATGGTGCGGCGATTTTTAAATGAGCGAGAGCGTTGTAAAAACAAAACAGCAAGGTCATAAAATATTTAAAATGTATTACACAGTTGCCACTTTCGGACTAATATTCTGCCGAAGGTCGACTTTCAAAAAGAAAAAGGAAACATTCGGCACAATAGATTGTTATCAAAACTAGAAAAAATATCCAATGATTGTTATTCTCTTGTGTCATTTGATTGTGTGTATCGTCAATAAGACTCATAAAATTCTCTTTTATTGCCGTTATTTCTATACTATTATTTCTCCTAAAAAAAAAAGACCATTAAAATTCAGAGCAATCAGCCAGAGATCTGTACCGCCGTCGGAGAGTCGAAGGATCATCTAAAAGCCGGAATTTCTAACCGAAAACTGAAGAGATGGCAATCGTATGAAATAAACATACATTGAATATATACCCTACATACTCTACTTTTTTATATTTTATATTTTAAATTAATCGATAAACGAAGTTTTATGCTTTATTTTGTAAACTGGACGTCGTCGAAGTCATCCGAGATAATGTAGAATAGAGATATCGTTATCGGAATCTTAATTGACAAAAGAATCTAGTTTTGAATGTTACATCTTTAGTTTTATCTACTTTACGTATCTCCCCGTATTTGTGCACATTCACATACATGCAATGTGTGAGGTCTTAATAAAACCGCAATCGTTATTACACTGCAGTCACCGGAAGAATCTCGTCGTCTATCTATATTATTGTTGATGGCGTAAATGAGATGTCGATCGATTCCATCGTAAAATTCAGCGATCGAAAAATATTACCGTGAAATGATAGCGCAATGAACCGCGATGAGAATAACTTTCGCGGATTTATTTCTCAAAGTAACGTCGTGATCGCGAAAAGGAGCAATGTACCTATATCTTTAACAATTTCCCGTAGATATAGCGAATTTATCTACCTATAATATCATTCATGATATTAAATTATACTATGACGATATTAACATTATAATCTTTTAATATAAGTCTAAAATAATTTAAAATAATCTAATGCTTTAATATATTTTGGATCTTTATGCTTTTGCACTATTTTTCGAAAGGATTAACATAAAATTATCATAAATAATATTAAATTAATATTATGTTTATATTATTATCAAATTAAATTCTTATGCCACGATATTCCCTGATGCTTGTTATATTATAGAATATATGTGTCTATTTGTGATTTTATAAAGCACGTTTTAATTAGATCATAAGATAAAATCAATTTTAAATGTTATATAAAGAAACATTAAATGTTAAGTAATGAAAAGTGTAATTCGAAATATATCTAGATTAGGATAATGCTGAGTGACTCTGCAATTATAATATTTGCGTATCATAAATGAAGAAAAAATATTTTCATGATTAAGAACATTGTAGGCAAAAGGTAACCTACCGACTATCGTTTAATCTGATTCTGAGTTGCAGTTGTAGCAGCAATCGCGCGCATCACGTTTTACACGTTTTGAAGTTAGATATGACCTGACCGATAAGCATTATTCGTTGGGTTATATCCGAACGTGTGCATTTATATTAACTTCTGGTATTTGAGTCTACCGTGCCCCATCGAACGCCTAGACCCACGACATTATAGTGTTTCGCATTTAATGCACCGTAAAGTGGGGTTACTTTGTGACTGCGTTGTTAATAGATTTTACTGGAGATTTTACTGGAAAGAGTAAATGGCTTTTCATGCCGATATTAAATATAATGGCGAGTTTATAATTAATGTTAGATATAATCAAACATAACTAATGTTAAGCTTAGTTAATTAATAAATTTAGTTAATATCAAATATAACGATTATGCTATATATTTAGCTGACACAAAATATGTGATAACAGACATTGTTAACATTTATAACTCTATTCGATCTATTAAAAGAATGATGTTTAATGGAAAGATATTAAAATAAATATATCCATTTACTGCGAAAAATTGTGTTAAATATTCGAAATATTTCAATTTATTTTACTAATTACTTATATAATCTGCAATGCAGAGAAATATTCAAAATAATCTTAACTTTCACTTTAAATATAAAATAATAAAAATTCCAGAGAGATAATTTATAAGAATCAGCAAAATTAAATGTTAAGATAATTAATGAATAAAAATTTCTCCATAATGTAGCAAGCATAATTATAGAAATTAAAGTTCAGTAGCGCTCGTTGCATATTCAATAATGATTTTTCGCTAAGGGTAACACTGGCGAATACTTTCTGAACGCTTTAACGATTTCGCTAACATTTTTTTCTTGCTTGATGAGCGATGTAATCTTCGCTTTGTCCGCCGCGAAGTTCAAGCCTTCGGCAAAATCAGGATGTCCAATATATCGGCGAGGGCAGTATCGTGTAATACGCAGCGATACTTTAGCGAGTGCTTTACATTCGCTCGAACAAGCAGCACCGGAGTTTACAAAGCGGTTTAAAGTTCCGCAACGGTGAAGAAACTCCAGTTTAATTTGGCGCGCATTAATGCGCCCGCGAGAACTTCACCGGAAACTTCCGTCGCAGCAGTTAGGCACGCTTTTTCTTCGCGCATCTTTCTATCGATCAAATGTTGGAGAGAAGAGAAAGATGAGAACTTCGCGAGCAAACCAATATAGAACTGTTATGTACAATAGACTGTACCTATCCGTTGACCGTATAAAGATTTTATCAGTTTTAATATATCATACTGTTACAGAAAGAAAGATTTTGCTGAGAGAAAAATTATTTAAAATTTTGCTGGACATAAATCTGAAAATAATTTTGTTAAAAATTCAAACCGATTGCTAGAATATCAAAATTTTTTGCAGCAGACTTATCATTTTTGAGTTTCCAACAAAATTATTTTTAAATCTGTTCTAGCAAAATTTTAGATCTTTTAGAAAAATTATTCATTCCATGTAGAAATTGAAATTTTTAGAATGTAGAATTTGACTTGTTCTCTTCTTAAATGAATATTATATTAATAAATGAAGATACGCGATTTTCAACTGGTCATTAAGTAAAATTATCTGCAAAAAATTGCAAAGTAAAAAAAAGAATAAAAGGCAAAACTGATATTTTCCATTTCAAGATTTGTATAATAGCTAATATATGTCGCTTTTTTAATATGCCAGAAATAAAATTGATCATTTATTCCTATAGATACATTTTTTCTTCGTGCATCAA
>Ga0157364_1003431_pt1 | contig 15350 bp, 4 predicted proteins | sample AttsexASBM2_FD_111476 | JGI IMG/M metagenome (GOLD analysis project Ga0157364, IMG submission 111476) | Fungus gardens microbial communities from leaf cutter ant in Ribeirão Preto, State of São Paulo, Brazil - Atta sexdens ASBM2 | ecosystem: Host-associated > Fungi > Mycelium > Unclassified ...
GGTGTGTGTGTGTGTGTGTGTGTGTGTTTGTGTGTGTGTGTGTGTGTGTGTGTGTGTGTGTGTGTGTGTGTGTGTGTGTGTGTGTGTGTGTGTGAGACGATATAAATACACAGATTGATCGAATAATCAAATGTAATATCATGAATAACATAAAAAATGATTTTGTAAAAATCGATTCGTTTTTCTACAGAAAACCACGATATGCGCATAATTTCCGGTCGTGTTTACATGCATCCGGTAACCGAACGCATTATGAATTTACAGTGAACTGTTGGCCAATCGTGTCACGATCGCACACTTAAAATTCACAATTAAATACGCTTACAAATTTTTTCAGCTTGACGACGATATTCGACGAGCGTGCACGTGTCCGCGCGCCATCAACTGTAAAAATGGCACATGGAAATATTGCGCAAACACAGAGCTCGTGTAAATATCGTAGTTTAGAGGAGCGTGTTTAAACCAACATGAATGCGACGCGCCCCGAATTCGCTTGAATGTATACAGCGCATCGAATCGAACGCGACGAATTTCAAAAGCGTGCACGCGGCTCTACTTGAAATACGCGAAATTCAATTTCCGCGTAAACTCGCCACCTCGAGCAACGCAGGAAGCTAAAAACGTACCTCTTGACGCCGGTCGTGTCTCTTGATTGGAAGCTAACGAAGAAACATTCTGATTCGCGTACAAATACGAAGGAACGGTGTTTGCAAAAAAAAAAAGAAGCAACTCACTGACGATTTTATTTCGCTCTTCGGATGCGGACATCAAACAGAATACACGTTGGAATCGACAAGCGTATTGTAACAGCCATCGAACTTGCCTTGGCATCCCTGTACTTTCGCCCGTCATCAACCGGCGACGTTAATTATGATCAAACGCATCCGCCGATCGATAGTCGCAATCGCAACCTCTCGCAGATGCGTTCGCGTGCTCGATTGCTCGCTCGCCTAATTAAAGTATAACGACCCTATTCTCTCCGGATTACGAATCGATGATCGTTCTTCATAACATGAACTGACTGAAATGATGCATTCTGATGCATCTCTTTCTTTGTCAGTTTCGCCCTTCTCCTTCGCACTCCATCCTGTTGGGTGTGCATTCTGTCTACTCGTTAGTTCCGGCTAATTTGAATGCGGCAGCTCAGGTTCACTCCCTCTCGTCGCTGCTGGCGGCATTATCTATTCATTCGTTCTCGCTATCACTATAAATCGTGCGAGATATAAACGAATACTGTAATAACGTCTAATGGGAACGTTTTGACGATGCGAAAAAGATATATTTAGGTAAAATCGATGATGTAAATTTTTTGTGTGTAATCGGCGATCATTTGCGATTTAACATTGCAATCATAGGGCATTGAGCGATCTTCGCTATGTATATATAAAAGCGTCTGGATAATTCGATGAGATTGTATTTGATTTGCCGTGAATAATGAAAATGCTCGTTACGCGATAAATGAAAGATTGGATGTCTGTCTCATAATAGTGATGTAATATTTATCATGAGACATAAATATATAAATCTTTCATCATATTTAGACTTAATATAAAAGCTTTATGTGCATGCGCATTATATTTCTGCTAAGAAAAAAAAAACAGATTCTGTTTCCAATATTGTATATAAATATATGCATATAAATATAAATATATGCAGAGCAATCGAATGTCACTTATAGTATATTTGTTAAATAGCTATCTCTTATTTCCTTTCGAGTCGAAAATCATAATCAATTTATATATCCACAAGTATGTGGCGCGTTACCAGATCTGACTGATGCTCAAGTTTTCAACAAAGTATAAAACGGAAAGTACCAGACTTGAGAGAGACAATGGAAATTGCTACCAAGTTCGATTGATACTAAAGTGCTGCCATTGGTAACCGAAGAAAACAGAGGGCAGAAAGACATAGAGGAACGTACGCGTACTAAACGCAAGCACCAGCGAAGACAAATAGAAGGCGAAAAGCCGGAGGAGTACTCGTGGTTGTGTAGATAGGTGGGAATACCCCGCGGGAATACGACAGCGGAAAACGCGGCGGCGATACGGCCACAGAAAACGATAGGTGCGACATCGACGGCAAATAAAGCGAACGGAAAGGTACGGAGGGCTGCACAAGCGCGAAATAGAACTCCCGATATAAAACCGGCCGAAGCGAGACAGAAGGAAGTGGGAAGTTCGCGGGTGGGCTGTGTCGCCTCCGTAGTTGCTTGCAGGCAACGCGGTTTCATTTCGTTCCAATGGAGCGCTTATCGCGTGTTTATCTTATGCTGTATTGTTATTTCACGCTCACACCCGCTTGCGCCCGCCGCGGAAGAAAGGACCTGGGATAATTGAACGGCGTCGCCCGGATTCCCGTTATATTCCTTTCCAACCCCGGAATTATATGTATACGAGTAAGATGTCGTCACGGGTCATTATATGCGCGAAAGGGCACGCTCTGTATCCGACCAAGCCGTCTTTCCGTTTCACCGTGGTTGTGTCCGCGTCTCCATTGTTTCCCGCGGGAAGGCTAATTAAAAGACGCGTTGTAAGGTGTGGGACGGGGTGCATTATTAATGCATGCTTGGTCGTCGCCTGGGGTCAGAGCATCGTTGCCGTTTAACCATTTAACTGCAGACAACGTGACACGACGACATAATTGCAGAGATAATTTTTGATATTCACGAGAACAGAGAAACAAAAACGTCGGTTTATTTGTTTCATTTCTTAATTGTTACCGGTTTAATTTTGTGATTCTGAACCTTCTATAATACATTGGTATTTCGTTAAATATACATCATGATAAGGAATACATCCTATTGTATTTACAAAATTATTGTTACGACGCAAATATCACGATAATAAAGCATTTCCGCTATAAAAATTATTAAAATAATTATAAATAAACACTAGATAATTATAAATAAACACTCAGAGTAAATTGAACAAATTGTATGATTACGTGCCGGAAATGTGATTCACGTACATGAGAGAAAAGATGATAGCGGTGATGGGAAGCGATGTCATTTAGAACAATTTCAAAGGCGAGTCACGCGCAGGTTGCGCTCATCCTGCAAGCAATATCGTATATCTCGCCTGTCGGTCAACTAGAGTGATATTTATGTCGAGTCGCGTGGGATAAATACGAAAAGGATATCGGAGACGAAATTATAGTTATACTCGAACGAATAGTTTTCAACACCATATATTTAGGAGACGCTGATGAGCACATTATTATCATTTCATACACTCTCTAAATCTGAATCAGTGCATAGTCACTTACCTAGTGGCATACTTGGCACTGGATAATCAGCGAAGTTTAATTAAAAGAAGAAGAATGTCTGAACATTATATAACTAAAATATTGATATGCACGTTAATCTTCCAATATCATATTCATTGAATTTATACATTAAAATGAGGTTAGTTAGATCACATAATAAAGATTAGTTAGATTAAGTTAGGAATCTCCCCCCTTCCACACGCATTTTAATCACTGATTATTAGTGGTATAATTGGCATTGATATCAGTAATTATCCACTGATTCAGATTTAGAGAACAGAAAAGGTATGATAGATTATTTTTGTCAAAATAATTTAATTTATGTTAAACTTGATTTTCGACTATTTAATATATAACTAAAAATATTAGTTGAGATAAACGATTTTAAAAGGTAAAATTACCCCTTATAATAAATAAAATGATTTTTAGCTTCTTCAATTACATTTAAAAAACCTATTTAAGATCTCATTAAACACAGAATGTAACCTAACGTCATATATAATAATAACATTATATAATTATATAACAATTGTTATATATACAGTTACATAAATATTATATTGTGTTTATTGGGGGATATTAAAAAATATTTTATATAAAAAGTTTTATAATAAAATTTATGTCAATAATAATAATTTGTAAAATATTTGAAAATAAGAACAACAAAATCCTCGATTTTATCATCGAGGAGCAAAAGGTTTGATGTCTTCGAAGAAAACATTAACCTCTAAACATATTTAATTAATACGAAGATTAATTTAAACCAACTATTTAGTAATAATTTAAAAAATAATTTTAGTAATAATTAATCTAGTCAAACTTAATATCGAAAGAGAGATTTGTAAAAGCAGAATAAAAAATAAAAAACTTATAATATCATTATTATTAATGGCTTTGTAACAGCTATCCTTCGCACATGAAATACAATTTCTTTAATTATATTTTTATTACATTTACTATATAACGTTATTCAAAATTATCGCAATTCACTTAATCGTGTTTCTGTAAATATCAGATATTCCAAAATTAAAACTTTTAATGGAATTGTTATTTCGAGTTGTAATAAAAAACGCTTGTAAAATTATTTCAAACATTCAATAGATTAAAACAGAGAACAGTATGTTAAATTACATACTTATATCAAAAATTAAAAGAAACAGTTATATTTCTTGAAAAACTGGGTGTGACTTTAAACCTCGTGAGAGCTGCTTCGGCGTTAATTAATCACCCCACGGATAAAACTGACGAAGAATGGACGCAACTCTACCCAAGTTTCTCGATCATCGCATATATTCCTAGAAATTCCGGAGCTTCTCCATTTTCCGATATAATTCTCCCAGCTGCAGCGGTCGCTACTGCCGCCGAATGGAACCGCGCGCGAATTTGCATTAGCCGCGGCAATGCTTAATTAACGTGCCTTCGGCTCGTTAAGCGTTCGGTTAGCAGCAACGCGCAATATTCCCACGTTACAGGAGAAGGACGTTCGATGAATTCGTTTAATATACAGGTGCACCCAGAGTAATTAAATGACGTATCGCAAATCCAGATGGTGCGTCAAAGGCGCGTTGCAATTACGCGAGCCGCGCGTTACGAGCTTATCGCGAACACAGTACGTTCGCACGTGCGTGCAAACAGCAGCGAGCTGTCCCTATAGACATCCCTTTCCCTCGCACGCAAGGGAGTTTAAATCAAGGCAGATGCAATCGATGTCGTATTTAAAAGTTAATTAGCCCGACTTCCGCGACTCCGCACATTTTTGCGCTCACCTTCGCGCCGTGCTCGCCCGCGTTAATTACGCGACCGGCACTCGGAGTCGTAATTTGAAGTCAATCGACAACATAATTAGCTATAAGAATGTCGCAGATTTTATCACGTTCTTTCTCACTAATTTCTTTATTTTTCTTTCATTATTTAAAACTAAAGAAGAAAATATAAATTCTTGTAAATAAGCTATTATAAATAAAGTTATATTTATTGATTTTTCTACCTACAATCGGAATCGACAAAATGGAGAACAGAAACAACAGATTATCAGAACCTAATAATAATCCAAAAAAAAACTTGGTAAGCTGTCTTCTATTTTTTTATATCCTTTTTAATATCAATCTGTTCGCAAGTATTGATCGATCAATCAATTTAACATTCTGTGATATACATATACATAAATACGGAAAAAAAGTAGAATAGAAAATTGTTTTTATCAGAATATAAATCCACAATCGTACGCAATTTGTTAAACTTCGTTTAATTTTTGTTAAACCTACTCTTTTAAATGTTTGTTCAGGATACTGACCTCTTCGATGAAAATCATTATCCATAAAATAGCATATCCAAGCGACTCACCTGAAACAAAAGAACAAATAAATTATTATTCTCTGTTCGATTTGTATACATAAATCAATATTTAATATTTCCATTAAGTAATATATAATTTTATCATAACATTATTTTTCTTATTATTAATTCTCAATTAGTCAACATATATAAAAGATTTTATAAAATAATACATGAACCTACATTAAGTACTAAAATGTACTAATTGTATATAATAAAACTAATATATTTTATAAAAATTTATACTAAAACGCTAATAAATAATGTATAATCTTTATTATTCGCTTTATTATTCGCTTTTCATATAGACACAATAAAAGAAAAATAAATTTCCAATTAAGAAACCAGCACAGTTGTCAGATTATAAAAAAAAAAAATACATAAAATTAAAAACGAAAAATTAAAAATGATATCAAACGAAAACATTCATGTTTATTATACTAAAAGATTTATTCTATTAATTTTTATAGCGACAATGCTTAAACGCAAATAAATCATTTATGTACTAATGAAAAAATGTTCGATGTAAATAAATATCAATGAATTTAGTCGACATATATATATTCGCAGATAGTTAAAAACTTTCAACTATTCAAACTTTCGCAAAGCTCAAAAACATAATTTATGTGCAAAAGCATTTCAAATGTACACGGTGATGTTACTAAATTACGCGAAACTAACTAACAAGGTATATTTCTCTCAGTATAAGGTAGACGTTTCCACATTAGGAATGTTGACACGTTGCTAATTATGAAAATAACAGGTACTTTGAATCTAGACTATAGATCAATCAAACTGACGGGGTGACTTATCGATCCAACGACGTATGACTTATGGAACATCCCACGTAATTTCCTTTGCAATTTAAACTAAGTAACAAGATCCTGAAAGAGAGTAAACTTCATTACGGAGTATACGTATTTCAGAAAGCCATTTTCTGCATGGTTGCGTTTACATTGGATCCATTCGCATTCACATTTTAAACGGTTTGCGATTCGTTAATGCAAGATACTTATCTGCTATTTCGGTAAAAATCTGTATATTTTGAGGAAATAACTCTTTGATATTCTCTTAAAAGAACAGAAAATATAGATGACACGTTATCTGTATGTCACAAAATGACACTCAATTAAATTTCAAATATTATTATATTTTGATATTTTTACTACAGGTCTAGGAATTAAAAAAATTGATTGACACAACTAAAAAATTGACGTTTTTAAGATAATAACAGAAAATTAACTAATTCTAAAAACAAATTTTTTTTTAAATCGATACATTTATAATTTCTCCCAGTTTACTGATGGAGAGTCGAAGCTAGTCCTCTAATCAAATTCGTAATGATTGCTTATAGAAAAAAAATATTTTTTAAATTACATAAATACCATAAAAGAAAGTTACCGATATTGAAATAGACATATAGAAAAATATCCTGTTTGAAGATATGTTATTTTTCCTTAAAAAGTTTTTACAACTTTCAAATCGAAACTTTATAAATAATCTACTGAAAAAATGCTAGTTTTAGATACATCATTTTTCTACCAAACAAAGTTTAAATGACAATTTAAAATATCCAAATAACAATAATATGCACAATCTTTTCGCAAAAAATCTTTATATGCATCAAACATAAAATAGCATTCTCATTAAATGGTTATTCGACGAACTCGCATGCATTTTTCGGAAAATTCACAGGATTGAAAAACCGTACCTTAAATATGTTATGAACCATGGTAAACTCTACGAAATAAAGCTCGAGAAAAATAAAGGTAATCATGAAAAGAATGAGAAAAATTATTTCAGCTCGAATACGAAAAATGCAAGTCTGAGACAGCAAACGCGAGATGTAATGATAGAGAATGTAACAGAGAAAAAACGCTAGGCCGGCTCGAATGAACGAGATAAAATTGCATGATTTTTCCTCACGTGTCGCATGCGACTGTGAATATAAACAGGCTTTCCTCGAGCAAGTTTTTCCCCTGGTTGTGGCCTACGAAGTGTGCCCATAGAAAATCTGCGACAATTCAAACCAAGGTGCATGACCGAGAGAAACGTAGAGTAAAACGTCTTTGACGGGCGCGGAAGAGCCGCAGGAGGGTGTTTCGAATGATAAGGAATAGAACGGAGGATGGCAGTCGCGCTTCGTGGGAAAGGAAGGTAAAAAGGAACGGTGAGAGAAGAAAGGGATCTAGGCGATGCTGCACACTCGTCAGAGTTCAATTCCGCGTGAAAACGCTTTCGAGACTTCAGATATATATAGCGGAAGTTGGAAAATTACAAGGAAATACGGACGGGTTTCTTTCTTTTATTGAGATCAGCTCGTGAAAATATCGATGTTGTATTTATTTCTGTCAATTTCGCGCTTATTAGAGCAATTAGCAACGCTCTTTATTGACCTACAGATATTATAATTTCATCGCGCATTTCATAGAAGTACATATCTATATGATGAATAGCTTTCTGATGAATCATCAGAAAAACAGATAAATATAAAATCTTAGAGTTATGATTAAATATTAGAAGATTTCCGAAATTTTACTATTTTATTACATTATTATAGATATTATAAGTAATATAAGCTGTTTTTATATATCTGTCGATTAAAAAGAAAAGTTCTAATAGATACATCGTAAATTCTAAAGATTTTATACTTTTCATCTTACTGTCTATCAGTATTCATAACAAAATGTCATTGTCAATGATCCTATAAATTTGTTAAAATATATATATCGCATTTCGTTACTCGACAAAGGATCCTCCCACAAGAGTTACAAAACAAGGATACTGACAGGGCATCGAAGGATGTTCCTAGCAAGTGAAAAAGTTGCAGTTGATGTTAAATCTTTACACGAGATTAGCTTCGCCCTCATAAAGTCTCTCTAACAAAAAAAATAAAACGATGACGTGATGTTCTTAACTTTGATAATGTGACAGTATGGATTATATATCGTGATATAATCGCAAAAGTATCGATATTTTGCACATTTCTTTTACACTTTATAATTATCTCCTAATAATTATTTTATTTTAATATTTAAAATTTATCTTGATATTTATCTCACGCACATTAAAATAACAAAAAAAGACATTAGAAAAACTATTAGGGAAAAATAAGAAAGAAAGAAATAAGAAACTCTTTAAGAAAAAAACAACACAAGACATATGCTAATTAACAACATAGTTAACTGATTCGTGCCGTTTTCTCATTTTTTATTATTCGATTGAAGGAACGAGTTGATCTTTAAAAGTTTAATATCTCTTTACTTGTTGTCTTACTATATAAAATAAATATTGATAATTAAATCTCAAATATTAAAATTAAATAATTATTAAAAAATAATTATATACATACACATACGCACATATAAAATGTACATAAGCACGTATAGGTGTAAGTATATAGCTGTTCGATTTAATCTGTCCTTGCCGATTATTCGAAAACCATTAAAGTTAGACGAAACATTAAAAACGCCTCTTTATGTGATTACTTTGAAATGGTTTTCGAGTATAATAAAACCGTACTCATTCTCTACAAAATTTTAGGATAGAAAGGTAGTAGAATTTTTTAATGAGGATATGGTTCCATCAGACTAAAATTCGTCTCAAAATAATCTCATTGAAGAATCTTTTTAATTTTAATAATTTCTGAGATATTAACATGGACAGATTGATCTAACAAAAATCGATACTCTCCTGAGACGATTTTCAAAGCCACATTGAAAATATGGATCCTTAATATCGTCATATTCGTTTTACCGAGACTATTGAATGATACATTTTTAGGAGGATTCCATTTGAAAAATTGAACTACTTCTTCGTCTCTTAAAATTTCGGAAAAGAAATGAATTCCATTACACTAAAAATCATTTCAAAGTAATCCCATTAAAAGAACTTTTTTAATTTTTCGTTAAACTAATTTCATCTTAATATCTTTCCAAGATATTGACAGATAAAATGAGTTTAAAAAGCCATAAGAACGAGTTCAAAATGCCACAATTATAAGAAAGTAAGATATGCAATAAAATAAATAATAATAATAATAATAATAATAATAATAATAATAATAATAATAATAATAATTGACAGCACAGACATATGATTTTATCCTGTTCAATTATGAAGTTAAGATTATTAATAGCACAAAATCTTATTGAAAGAAAACGACAAAATTGTCAAGCCAGAAATCGCTTCATCAGTAGCGCGCAATGAGATACAGATCGTAAAAGGAGAAAGTACCGGCTAATACATGTGGGTGGTGAAGGGAGGAAATTTGAGAAGGGGAATATTTTTACGATGGCAATAAATCTGACCTCGATGCAAGGTAGGTAAATTCGATTTACGGCTGGCAATAAATAATACCGCAGAGACATGTTTCAATTACTCGGAACGGTATATATCCCCCTTCGCGAGGATAGCTGACTACTTCATCGTCGATCACTACTGGATGACCAATTGGCTCTCGTTTACAGTAGTTATATCTGCGACGTGATTTATCGTGCAATTGCTAAGGCGTACGAGGCGTGCACAACGAGTTCTCACCTCCACTGTCGGAGACATTTTAATGTCTCCATTGAGAAGTTAAAGCTGCAAATCCCCTCTTAATCGCATATTGTCTTTATATCGTAGGATGCATCAAAATTTTATTTGATATTTCTTAAAATTACTGGCACATTTGGTCAAAGATCAAATTCAATTTCATCAAATCAATTTTATCAAAGATTACTATAAAGATTATTTAATATGCGTTAAATTTATTTCGATAAAGTTATTTAAAATATTCTACTGCATTGTAGAAAATACATATTATGATCGAACGAGAAGCCAGAAAATTTTGTGCAAGTAATTTTATGTGTGTTATAAAATCGTTTTATTCTATGCCGTTTACAATGCGTTTACGATCTATTTGTTACGATATTGCTTCATTATGCATTTATACTTCACAAGTTGATTGAATGTTCAATGTTAATTAACGATAATTAACGAACGCGGTTCATCGGACTTAACGGCTTAATTTAGTGTAAAGAAATTCGCTCGCACTAATTATAAAGTTTGTTGATTCTTACTGAGATTATTTTTATTTGCAAAAGCAAAAGAAACCATGTATTTATAGCTGTTATATATAAAATGTTGTATAATCATAATATTTCAAAAATAGGTGTACAAAAGAAATGCGCTTCAAAATAAATGCTGTTACAAAAACGCTTTATACGAAAATCAGTGAAAAACTGCGACACAAACAAGTTAAATTTCCATTAAATAAAAAAATAAAAATAAAAATTTTTAGAATAAAAGTGCTTTTAATTCAAGCACATCCATATCCATGTGCGACTGCTCATGGCTTAATCGAATTAGAGAATTGCGGCAAATTACTCATGAAAAGTTAGAATCTAAAAGTTACACGATGACATAATTCTCAGAATGAAAATTTTAGTATCGCACTGCTTTTAATTATATATTTCGAGAGGACGCATGCTTGAGTTTTGCATTTAAGTAGTCTTCAGAAATCCTCTTCGCTTAATCAAATCGTAATATTGCATTAGCATGAGGCATGGCAGCAAATTCAATGGCAATTCGAAGCGGATTTATAGCATAAGCGCGACGTTTCAACTGGCAAGCTTTAATCTATTGATGATGGGATTATCGACATTTTACGTTGGTATTTAGCAAGGCTGTCAGTTGAATTTACAGGAATTGATATTACAGAGTAATTACTCTGATCCTACAATACAACAAGGCATAACGATATTTTCAAACTTTCAACTATACGATGGAATTAAATGCGATAGAAATAAACTGGAAAGCAATTCCTTCTTCTGTGTTCATGAAAAAAAAGAGTCACGATAGTACAAAACGCTATTTATGTTTTAATTTAATGACTTATTAGATATAACTTCCTATGTACATATAATGATGAACAAGCAATTTTGTCACGTCTGCCTAACTGCCCACCTTCCCCCTCCCCCCATTTAATTAAATCTTAATGAATAAAGTATGAGTAAAGTAATAATGCGCTATTTATGCGCTCTCAAAATCCGCAAAAAAAATTTTTGCGCTTATTTCGTTTAGAAAAAAAAAATTTTTGTGAAGGAGGCTGAGTAGACTGTCAGTCAGTCCCTGCACGTGTTAATAACAACCATTTGAAAAATCAACATAGGATTTTTGCGTTGTTTATGCGCTTTCATATTCACATAGTTTCAATTTTTGCGCTGCATCTTAAAGCATTTCCTTCTTGGAGCAAACAGTCATATTCGTATCTAAGTTTATTATCATTAATTTATATTTAATAAGTCAATTATATTTTCAAATCGATTGTTATTAACACATTTGAGGAGTGCGGAGGAGGAGAGGGGAGTTGATTTACAGCCTACTCAGCCCCCACAAAAAAAAGTTTTTTTTAGCTAAACAAAATGAACGCAAAAATTTTTTTTGTGGATTTTGAGAGAGCATAAATAGCATTATTATATAATTTATTTAATAAGATTTAGTTAAGTGGAGGAGGGGGAGCCAGCTAAGCAGACGTAATTTTATCTTGCGAATATTAGATACATTGAAGAGAAAAAGTTGTCTAAACTTGAAATTAGTTCGTTTTTTATTTTTTTCATTGTAGAATGTAGAAATGTATTTAAGCTAAATATATTTGCTAAGTATATTTGATAAATAAATCTAAATAGATATATTATTTAACAAAAGAAATAAAAAAAGTATACTAAACAAAAAAGTTAAAAACATTCTGATCAGAGTACTTCATTTCTTATCTCATGTATCTATTCTAAAACAAATTGAATATAAAAATGGCACAACCGATTAATTTTAAATAAACTTTCATTCTTGTTATACATATATTGAATTTATTGTATACTTGAGAATTCATTGTATATTTGACTTCCAAATAATTTCATCGTTAAATAAAATTCTTCGTAAAATAGCATTTTGCTACATTTCACATTTTATTTCATTGGTTAAACTATATAATATATCTTGCACGAATTTATAAAACAACATTCTATTTACTTTCAATTAGTAGTTACTCAGCTTATTTACATAAAATATCTTTTTACAAAGTAAATTATACGTTCTCATGTATTTTACATTAAATGCAAATCCGCTTTGTAAGAAGTGTTTTTTTTCTTTCAGTAATCTTTTGACAAATTAAATTTAAGCGCTTCGTAATTTGTTTCCGTACTTATATTATAATACAAGAAAACATATTTTTATTATTGTTATACGCAATCACAAATAAATTGGCTTCTTAGCCTTTTTCTTTCTCCTTTAAATCTTCGCAATGTCGCTGCAGCGTTGTCAATATAAACAAAACTATCGCATCTTGCATTACATACTACGTTTGATTGAATTTTTTTTTAAGATATACTTTTTTACAAACGATTCATGTGATAGCGTATGTACATGCATATTTCTATATTTTTATCATCTATTTATAAACATATTCGTTGTAACTATATATTTATTATAATTCACTGGATGTATAAATTACAAAAAATCACTATGAAAACAAGTACAATTACCATGTGTTCTACAATAAAATAATAAAATAATAAAAATATATTTAACAAATTACTACTTCACCTTCGCGAAGCGAAGAAACTGTGAGTTAAATATTCTTTTTAACACACTTGGCAGCAATTATATATACATGCTTCAAATCAAATAATTGTCAATACAGTGAACCAGTCTAGAACACATTTTATGCATACGTATGTTGATTTAGTCTACGAACAATTAAACTTGAAGCTCCAAAGGTGCAGGGAATAATTAAGTCAATAAATTACATAACGCCATCCACCGCGTATTCTCCAACTTGGTATACTGTCGGATATTACATTCGCAAAGCTCCCCGGAGCTTTGCAATCACTGCCGGTACAGGTAGGTACATACATTCCGAACATTCGCGATCGTATCATATTATGCACACGCAGAATATAGATAGTACCGAAAGCAAATTAGACACTCTCACTAAAATATAAAGCGAATGTGTTGAAACAGTCGCACGATAAATTTGACATGTAGTCAGGTACATCAAAGGGATAATACCCGGTTGCAATAAGATATAAAATAAAACGGCACGTTTAAATATGCATATGTAAAAGACTGAGATGTAAGAGATATTAATGCTAGACCGTAACAAAAACCCATTTATTTTTTTTAGAATATTTTAATATGTAGAACGACCAATATTTCGATATGGAAAAAATATTGCATATCAGATATGGAATATTTCTATTCCCATCTTTTAGCAGCAGAAAGATATTGTTTACCTTAGTCCAGTTTCAATGAATTGTTTCAATATCAAAATTTGATGAAAAATTCTGAATTAAATCGGATTTATTGCGTGTCAAGGGACTGAAATAATCAATCAAGTACAGCAACATTAATTTAACGAAGTTTCTTCACAACCCAACTAATTTCAAACTTGGTGTAATTAAGGATATTAGAAATTACAAATGGGGAACTATATGTTATCTGTACTGATGCTTTCTCAAGAAGTTAAACAAAACAATAGCTGCGATAACGAAACTCAAGACAGTTGTGCAAATGGAAAGATACATACATATATGTATTTAGCGGTACAGTTCACCGCAGCGTGAACGAGTTTCACCTTGTATGCACTCGCATACGATGCAACCGGAGGACACTGGAGGAATAAATAGGCACTTGCATTAAGTAAACAAGTTACAATTTGCATATATTCATGGAAGCTCAATGTGGTTCCAGCTGTACTTTTACTTTAGAGAACCTTAATTTCAGCGAACTCTGTCTTCGTTACGTTTTCAGAATATTTCAATACTTTCGTCGTATTTCATTTCTAGTTTTTGAAAATCTGCAAAATTCTTAGAAATATCTTCAAACATAATATTAACCAAAACCAACACGAATAAATTTCAAGAAAATGTAAATATTTTCAAATTAAAATGCATAAATTTCTAAAATGCAGTTTACTAATTTTATTATTCAGTAAATGTTTTTAATTAATTAATTTTAAACAATAACATAAAACTGACATAACAACAACTAAAAATCCCTATAAGAAAATGTAGGTTATTCTATATTTCACTCTCTGTAATATACGAGTACTTCAAAATTTAAATCTAAACGTAAATATTAATGTATAAATGCAATAACAAAATACGTATCAGTTGTTATTTCTGTTAAACATAATAAGCTAAAATATTCATATATATATATATATATATATATATATATATATATATATATATATTATTTTTTTTTATTTAAAAAAAAAAATAAAATATATATAAAAAATAAAAAAATATAAATAAGTTTTTATTTATTTAAAATAAAATAAAAAAATAAATATATATATATATATATATATATATATATATATATATATATATATATATATATATATTGTATTTTAATCTAATAATAAAAATGTAAAATATTTCTACAATAATTTTATTTCTGTTTCGAAATACGTCAGAATTAAATTAATGTAATTGAAATGCTCTTCGCAAGTATAATTAATTCCCAGATTCAGATGGATAGAATAACATCAATTGTCGAAATAACCATCAATATCTGTTTATTATTCTATATATTGTAAATATAATATTGTAAATAAGAAACGCTTGGATCAATTTCTCAGAGCTAATTAGAGACTAAAATTGCGTGCACATTAAAATATATATAGTTAATTTCACATGTAATATCTCTTTTCAATAAACCTAAATTATTTCTACATATATGACACACACACACACACACACACACAC
>Ga0157364_1003432_pt1 | contig 15350 bp, 11 predicted proteins | sample AttsexASBM2_FD_111476 | JGI IMG/M metagenome (GOLD analysis project Ga0157364, IMG submission 111476) | Fungus gardens microbial communities from leaf cutter ant in Ribeirão Preto, State of São Paulo, Brazil - Atta sexdens ASBM2 | ecosystem: Host-associated > Fungi > Mycelium > Unclassified ...
ATATATATATATATATATATATATATATATATATATATATATATATAAATAATATAAAATTAGATATAAATTTTATACAAAATATATAATTTTTATTTTATAATAATTACCATGCTGATACAAAGCTGGTGACCAGCTGTAACTGTTAGGACTAGGAATTGTGTCCACTGTTATAGCAGTGTTTGTAGACGATGATATTGATGATGATGATGTACTCTCTTGCGCCAATGAGAGTGTAACGGAACTTCCATTAGCAGTGCAAGTATTATTCTTTGCATCAGACAAAACATTTTTCCTACACATCGAACATAAAAAATCGATTAAAAGGTTAAAGCAAAACAGAATAGATAACTAGAAAGGGTCTCTTTATATTTATGATTCATTTAAAATGCATTTCTATAATATTCAAATCTTACCTTGATTTTGATGATTTATTTGTGATGCTAGCAATTGCATCTTTTTGTGAGTTTGGTGACAATTGAATAGCTTCGAATAATTGGTCAAACTTGAACATCTTACTACTATCATTTATCAAATTCATGCTAGTGGATGAACTCGGAGACGATTGGCGCCGAGATAATAAATGTTTTGACATAATTTTATTACTGTCTAGAAGTACTGAAATATTAATCAAACATATAAATATATTATTGCTGCTTCTTCCAATTTTATTTTTTTTTAATCATAAATTGAATAATGTTAGTCAATAACAATTTAAAATAAACTTTTTGCTATTTTTATACCCCAAATTAAATTATTTGTTACAGAAGCTATGTTATCAAATTTAAGTTTTTTAAAGTCTATTAAAAAATAGTAAATTTACTGACTTTTGCATTACTTTTTTTTTACATTGCTTTTTTTTGCATTTGAGATAAACTATCATTATGAATTCAATATGATTTCTTTTAATATCTCATTACTCACCATTTGGCACTATGAGATCTAAACGCAATCTAGGAGATTCTATATCCTGATTGATTTTATTAGCTATTGGCAGCTTCGGGATATCGTTTTCACATTCTATTGAATTGGAACGCGTCGCTGGTTCGGATCTAGTTATCGGTATTTGACTGCTGGAAGCTATTGTTGCAGCTAGCTCCGATTGACAGATATTCGGCAGTCGATTCAATTTAGTCTTAGCGCCGCAAAGTACTTGTGGTTGGGAATGATGAAAAGCGCAATTAGGATGCTTGTTGTCAATATTTAAATTTAAGTCATTGCAAGCGGCAGTGTCAAGTTCAGGGTGCTTGTGCGAGTACACCGCGGGCGTAGTAGATTGCGCCGGAGCGTTACAGTGCAACGGGCTGGAATTGTGACGTCGTAGACTTGCGAGCGAGTTCCTAGAATCACAGCTCCTATCTGCTTGTTGACCAAGGCATAAAGAGTTCCATGTTGAATTTCTGTCTTGCATCTCGAAAAGATGTAGCAACATTATTTCCCTCAACCTATATCACAAAAGATTTTATTATTATTGAGTTATTTGATATTTTATAGAGTTTATGATTTTTTTTTTCATTTAATATATATATAACACTTTATTCAAATTTTGCATATTTTGTCTTAATTAGAAATTTTCTTTTAGATTAATGTTAAAGATTTTTTTCTCTCATATAATTAAATTTAATATGATAAAAAAAATAAAATTTACACACACATACACACACACACACGCACGCACACGCGCGCGCGCGCGCGCGCGTATAATCATAATCCCTTTAATATTTAACCGCTTTTTTCATTTTTACGCTAATGTAAAATTTTTATCAAAATCTGTTTCTCGATAAACTGAAATTTATGTTGTTGTTATAAATTGTTGTTATAAATAAAAAATATAAATTTATATAAAGTCAGTTTATTTCTTGTACTTATATTTAATTTAAATATATTTACTTCTATTTAAATAATAATTTTTATAATATTTATGAAATGATCCATATATAATATTTTCTATTGTTAATAGTAGTCCTATTGTTTTAATACAAAAGCAGTAAATATACCTGCATGTATCCGTAACAGTATCCCTATTATTTTGTTGCTTTGTACGCTGCTTATTTTGAACCCAAGATGCAAGAGATTCCGCAACTTCAACGTCATTCTCTCCTAAAAAAATATTCTGATTTATCACTATTATAGATATATATAATATATAATTAATCATTTTTATCCTACTTTTTTAATTATATATTTTTATATATTTAATGTATATTAAATATATAATTAATAAGTTTCTATATTTAAAATAAAGAATTTAAAAATAGTTAACACAGTTATAATTTAATATTGTTTGATAAATAAAAAGTTTGTTATTTTCGAATAATCAAATGGTTTTCATAAATACAAGTGCTTTCTATGAACATGAAAATGTACAGAACAGATAGTTTGACTAATTACAGATAATTTTAACAATTTAAACATTTGTATTAATTATACATAAGATACACAGACGCATTAAAACAGAGTAATTTTAATAATTTGAATATTTAAATATTAATAATACAGGATTAATAATATAGGATACGTACATGCATTAGGAGGAGTACAGTTAAATACAGAGTGATTTAAACTGTGCAAAGTAAATCAAATTTAAATATGGGATAAGAATAAAGATAGGATTCTACGAGTTCGCATAAAAGCTAATGGGAATGATGGACATAGGGATTTCTTTCACACATTCTTCATGTTGTCTTTCATTCATGGAATTTTCGCTTTCAACATCTCTATCGACAGTGCACAATCGTTGTCCTTGCTCATCTCTGGATGAATCTCTGTTTGAGCTAGCACCTAATTTTGCAATACACTACTTAACATCTCGAACGAACATTTTTTGCAGCTTTAATTATGACTTATACAATCACATATTATTTATTTTATCTAACAATTAATCTTTGATCTTAAAATTTTCATCATTTAATGCATTTCTTTTACAATATAAATATGTATTAACCCTCGCTATACACACTGGAGTCCCAGAAATCCCAGTGCAATTTGCTAAAATCAAAGTTTTTTCATGTTTCTGAACTTTTCTTTTTCTTTGAATCTATATATCTGGAAGCTCCTTAATTCTATTGACTTTTACATTTATTTGTTCCTATGACTTGTTCCTTAATTAATTCTTCATCGATTAAAAAAAAAATTAATTAAAATATATTCATTTTTACAGAAGTTACAGTAACAAATGGATGGGATTCTAGGGGACCCATGGGATATGTATACCAAAAATAGAAAAAAAGTGTGTATAACTAGAGTTAAATATAATGTTATTTTCTATCTAAATAACAACATATACAATTTGCATATACCTGACATGGTTTCATCATCTACATCATTTTCGTCATTTGTTAAATCCAAAAGCGTGATGTTGGGCTCATTGTGTTCGCATTCGTCCATAAAAATATCATGCTCATTTAATTCCTATAATGATGTAATGACAATAGATTCTTAATAAAATTGGTAAAAAATATAAAACTAAAAATATAAAAAAAATAAAGACTATGCTCACGTCGCTACTGCTGATACTGCTATCAGACGAGAGATTTAACGGAGACAGGTAAAATGACGATGGAGAGTGGACACTGTTGGCAGCCTGACACTCTCTTGGCGACGCATCATTGGTGCAACGTTGCGCGGCTTCGCTTTCCGCGACACTTGAGCTATTAACTCGATGCACATTGCTTGTCATCGACGATAATACCGATGTAGAGAGCAGGGGATCGCTGGCGCTATTATTGGACAATAAATTCAGCGGTTGATGACCAAGTACGTTGGGTGATGAATAAGGTGACGATGAGGAAACTAGGTGAATTCCCGTGGCTTGGCATTCCTCGGATGACGTATCGTTGGCGCGACGTGGCGATGAAATATTCTCAGCCTCGATAACATTCAAATTGGCACGGTGCGTCTTCAACGATGTCTTCGATGGCAATGTCGTCGTAGAGCTGAGAGTATGCATACTCGAGAGCTCGCTTAGCTCACACATTGGTATCAATTGATCGCTTGGTACCGTCGAGTTGCCATTATTATTGGGAAGTGTATTCAGTATTGATCTATTATAATAAAATATGTTTCATTATTATAGAATCTCTACTTGCGCTTAGAATCTTGAAAGCTAAAAATGATAAAGCTTTTTATTTAAAATATATGAAGGTTCAATCTGATGTAATTAAGTAGATTTTGCAGCATTTATACCTCACTGGTGTTCCATTCGTAGTAGAATATGCATCAATTGTTCGTGTAGTATTTGAATTGATCATTGGCTCGCCTATTTCTTGTTGCTGCTGCTGTTGCTGTATAGATATAGGCGATGTATTTACAGTTGCTGCGCATATCGTTCCATTAGTTCCACTAGTAGCTCTAGTAGCCGCCATGGCATTACGAGAAATTTCTATCGCTAGTCTCTGTATATAAAAAAATATTTCTTTAACATAAAATATTTTTATATTATTCTAATAAAATTTTTTCTGTATTATATATGATCAACAAGTATTTAATTATATGTATAAATGTATAAAATATCAGAATTAACTTATTCTTTTTTCAGTTAAACATTTTATAAAATGAATTTTTGCATATATAGATTTATTTTATATAATTGTATTATTTTAGATTATCTTATAATCGTAATATATAAATATGTTAAATATGTTATTTTATATTACACATTTTTAGATTTTATTTTAAACTATTTACCTCTTTCAATTCATTAATCTGAGTGATATATTGATTTTGGACAGTTAATAATTGGCTAATGTACCATTGTTGATCTCTACAGCGTTGATAAAATGTCGGTGGTCGCACTTGAAATCTGTCAATTTTATATTAGATAATTATATACACAATTTGATATTAAATAAGTATGTATTGTTTTACTTAATAAATATTATGTTCATAATGCTAATGACTGCAGTTTTAATCTATATAAAATTATGACTATATGATTGTAATTTTAATCTATATAAGATACAAAATATAAAAAGTTTATTATGTACACATATAAATATTCAAAATTTTTTTAAAACATAAAAATTTCGAATAAATTTAGCTTTATAGCATTAATTAAAAAATGTTCATAAAAATATTTACCTCAGTATAAGAGTATCTAATTCTGTATTTAAGTAACCTTCCGTCGCGAGTAAATCTAATCGAAAAAATCTATTATATCCCCAACATTCGCCGATCTCGAAATCAGATGCAAATTCGCGAACAATATTTTTACTCGTGTCACGAGAGCCTTGATGAATCATTTCAACTCTATATTCATACCTACAAAAATATTTAGAATAAAACAGATGTTTTTTGTTTTATATTTTTAGATATATTTGACGATACAAGAAATGTACAAATCACTACTTATGAATTTTACATACTTTGAAGTTTCCGGCAATCCAGCACTGAGTTCTAAAAATACTGACAAATAATTTCCGCGTACAACTCCATTGCCATCTGGATATACTTTCAATCGCCAGCACAGCCCATTCACATGCAATGGCGTAGAATATACAGGATCAGCTTTCAGTTGAAGCTGAGTAAAATTCTGCATGGCAAATGTTGCGCTGTCGTAGCCTGGCACAATTTCACTAGAATAAAATAATTCTTGAAATTTAATATGAAATTATAATGATAAAGCTTTAATTATAATATAATATCATTATAATTATAACAAATTTCATACATAAATATATAAATATACATAATAATTACATTAATCTTTACTTTAAAAGCTTTACCTATGAAAATCGGCAGGTACAGGTGCAGTGACAAAACTCGTCATTGGTTTTTTGCGAACCTGATGTATCTTGCGAGATAGCTCGGCGCTTTTAACAATCAATTCGGAGCGTGTACATGTGTGCAACTGATATTCCACCTCTTGTAATAGAGCTTCTAGTTGTTCGGTTTCCAAAGTCAACGAATTCTTCTGACCCATCAGAGTCAGCAGTTTAGCTTTCAATTGAGAATCCAGACGAGCTATCATTAATTCTATTGCATTTCTGATCTCTCTGACTCTTTCATCTTTCGCGGCTCTCACCGATTCAACATTTCTCTCCTAATAAAATATAAACATGATAAAATGTAGCAGAATAAATTCATATGCCTATACATTTTCAACTTTCTTCTATTTTTCTAAATTTAAAATTTATAAACATACCACTTCTTGAACAAGACTGATTAACTCCATGAGCCGTCTATTTAACTGACCTACTTCTGCTTTTATCTGAGAAACATGTTGCTCATAAACATCTTCCAAAGGTTTAAACGTATGTCCCGAATGAGTACCTCCCCAAAGAGCACATTGATGACAAATACATTTACGACAAGTCCAACAATACACAGATAATTTTTCCTGATGTGCTGTGCATCTATGATAATAATAAATAAAAGTTCAAATATTACAAATACAAATTACATATTATACAAAAATATATGCTTTGAATAAATAACAGAATAAAAAATAGAATTATTAAAAAATAGAGTGCGTCACCAAAATTCGGACAAATCAAACAATTTCTTTAAACAAAATGTTTTTAATGAAAAATTAAATATTACAAAAAAGCCTTTTACATGACACTTGGGAGGAATCCCTGTAGAGCACAATTCAATATATCCCCCATTAGTTTGAATGGTCTGAAGCGTTTGTACGCACGCTATAATGTAGCATTGTCCATGCCGATGAATGTTGCCTCAATAGCGATTCTTAACGCCACATTGGGATGCCAAAACTTGTTTGTGATCCTTTCAACTACGCTTCATACGTAGTAATCCAAGGAATTTAAATCTGGGTTGTTGGAAGGCTAGAATTGGAAGCGAACAACTCTTGTCCTGGCAGTTTCAGAAAGCATCTATCATATCTTTAATGTATATGATTTGTAAAGGTCCTCCTCGGCAATTCGACACATTGTTGACTCGCTTACATCACAATCGATGCTAATTTTCGCAACGATTACCTTGGGTCATCCGAAATCAGCGCTTGAGCCCTTTCAACGACTGCGGGGGTCCTTGTGATGCGTTTTTTCGAGTGACTCTTCCTCGCTGGCATATTTGAACTTTCGTTGGACTGTTCTAAAGCTACATATTTTGTCACAACGTCACAAACGATTGATCTCGGGTATCCAAAGAACCGAATTATTTCCATTGCTGAGTACTCAGTGTCGAAGGTCTTTGATGATCGCGGCTCTTCGATTATACTCCGCACGTGGTTTTAACATTGCGACTATTTTCAGAATATGATTGTTTACTAGAAGCATCAGGCTTTCTCGGACGCCAACAATTTTTGGCAGAGGCACAATATAGCGAAAAATTTAAATTGAAATTTGTCCGGGTTTTGGTGACGCACTTTGTATATTAGTTTTTAAGTTTACAAAAAAAATAAATGTCTCTAAAATTCTAGAATATTATTTCACACCTGTCTCTGCTAGAATCGTCATGTCGAAAATTAGATATACAAACAGCTTGCAATGTATCAAGTTGCTGAGTTACTTCCTCGACCCAACGACAATTTACTAGTTCGTGTAAGTGGAGGGAAGCCCGACAGTGAGGACATTGAGAGCGCTGCTCAGTGAGCCATCTTCTAATACAGGTATAACAACACAATTTACTGCAGTGAGGACAGAGATGCGCATCTCTCAGCTTTTCCATACAAATGAAACATCGGAAAACTTCTGCTAATGTCTATAATAAGAAAGTAAAAGGTTATATTTCATTATCAGTTTTAATCTTACATTACAATATGCAATTATAATATTATGATTCTTACATAATTAATCAATCTAATATGCATATAATAATGTAATTTTTTTTTATTTTATACACTTTATATATAACTATTTATAATAATTATTTATAATTTTAGAATAAAATAAGTATTAATTTTAATTATATAATTTTATTGTTAATTTCATCATTAATATATATTTTAGAATTTTTAAATCTTCTATTTAGACATAAATAATGAACGAATTATTAGTATCTCACATTAAGAAATTTCATTAAGATACTGATCCAAAATAATAAAATATGCTTAAAGTAAGAGGTCCAGTTTTACAGCAAAAATATTATCGTAAATTTTCAGAATAAGAAAAGGCATTATTACAGTTTCGTGGTTATCGTTATGCTTTACACAATAATAATAGATCAGTTCGTTTTTCTGACTGTGCCTTCTCATACTTTTTGCATTGAAATGAAATAAGGGCGCAGCTAGAGAATGAAAATAGATCTATTCGATCTTAATGCTAACCTCGACGCTATGATCATCTGCGATTTTGGAGGAGACCGATGGGTCTCGGCTAGCCATCCTTGGTTGAAAGCACGCTGCAAACGAGTAAAGACCGTTATCGTTATCGACGAATATCGACCACTTCACTGAGCGTATCGTTTGTGAGACACATGTCCCAGAACTGGATCACCGCGATGTTTTCGATTCGGCGGCGTCAATCATTCGAAGCATCACTCAATCATGGGCTCACGCGATTTTGTCTGATCTCGTCGCGACGGTGTTTGAGCATCCCTCGCAAATAGACGGACGAAGCTGCACGTATTTATACACTGTTTCGTTAATATTCAAAATTTTTAGGGCGAGAACCGTTAACTGTCGTTCCTCGCATACGTTCCGTAAACAGTTGTGTGACAGGAGGTAGGACACGGCTGCACAGATTATACAGAGATGGAGCAGGTGCCATAGACTTATAAGATAGACGAACATTCATACGAGAGAAACTGAAGATTGATAGAAAGAGAAAGAAATAATCACAAAGTAGTTCTCTTCTTTTCTAGTAGTGAATTGATTGGTCACCGCGGCAAGCGAGAAAGTGGCCGAGAGCAACAAAGATAGACGTTCGAGAGTTGTCTTACGATCAAGCTGATTGGCCCCCCCATCGCTCACTGTAAAAGAAAGAAACAACTATGTCTGGAGTAGAGCTGTTCTTCAATGTTGTTTTCAGCTTCTCTCCGTCTATTTTATAAGTCTATGGCAGGCGCACAGTGGTTCCCAATTGTTCCAAATCCCGAAAAGTTGGCCAAAATATAAGAGTTGTTCAATTTGTACGAAATTTGGTACCACAGGGTTTTCGATATCGCTGATTACAAATCCGATTAAAATTGCAAGAAAGAAAATGGCGAATCCAATATGATATAAATTTTTAAATATTTTTAATATAGTCGAAAAATAGGATTTCATTTGTGCGTTTTTGCCATACGACAAATGCGTGCAGGATAGAAAGGTCTTCGTACGACAAAAACGTATAATGAAATTCCATCCGAAATCCAGTATCACAGGATTTTCGATGTTTACCAGTCACCCAATTGCATCATCTAAGGCGTTCAGAAACTTCTTCGTCAAATTACTCTAGGATGCACCCCACTCCTCACTCTACCAATACTCAGATTTTCTGAACGCATCTCAGGATATATTCCGAACAGGGAAGTTCCAATTCGGAATACATCCAGAATCAATCCTCTGACTTGATTTAAACCCTTGATGGAAATTAGGCCAGTGTCAGTGAATTTTGGAATACAGTGGCATGTATGGCTGTGTTCCAAAATTAACTGCCAGCGCTGAAAGTTTATAATTTATGTTACGTATACTATATATTTGCAGCACTGACAGTGAAATTTGAAACACAGCCTATATGAGCATGCGTCGTGAATACAAGATGATGGATTTCAGTTATTGCGCAGAACATGAAAATGCGTCCGAGAGGTGAGCCTTTAGACTCAAGACTGAAGGCTGAACACGACCATTATCGGATATTATTGAAGTAATCGAAGAGATATAGCGGATTCATGATAAAGTGCGTATAAAAGGAGATGGCATTGTTCCGGGCATTGCCCGCTGGAATCGGCGCGACGTCCAAGATTATTTCACGGAGCGTTCCGGCCGTGTTTTATCACGCAAACGTAATTACCATCATTTTTCTATCTTGTCATAATTCCAATCCCAACCTTTAATCGCGTATGTTTCACGTACTGTTCTTTTATTAATGTTTGAATTTATCTAATAATCTATATCTCATTTATTATGTTAAATAAGCGATATGAATGTTCTTATATATGAATAGAGTATAATTTTTAATGTTTAATATCAGTTTTTTTGTAGTCACATTTCGAGCATCTAGTATCCGGCGTAAACACGATAAAAAATTTAGAGAATCGTATTTATACAGAATCGATTGTGTATAATAATTTTATAAAAAAATTTTCTATTAAAATATTTCATAATTTTATTGCATAATAAACTGTGTGATTTAATATGATGTAATCTTTTTTTACTATATAAAGTATAAATATATACTTCATATCGCATGTTCCAATATATAATTGTCATAGCTGAAAACATATAATATATGTGACATAAACTATAGATTTTTAGTATACTGGTAATATACATCAAAATATGGCCATAGATTGCATTTTCGTCTTTTTCTTCGTTGTTTTATTTTTATTCCATTATGATGGAACATTTATAAATTATATATGTCACAATCAGTCACATTTTCAAAATCAATGCACATGACTTCTATTTACAGTAATCAATTTGTTTTATCTAAAATGTCATATGTTATTATTTTATTGTATGAACATTCATATAATATTAAATGTGTTATGCAAGATATACAAATTTTATTTATCAATTTATACAATATTTGTATACTATGGTTTTATTAATCAATCATTGTTTCATGTACATAATATTTATGTATATTATGATATTCCTAAATTGAAAATCTTAAACAAAAATGTTCTGATTTTACAATTAAACAGGTAATAGATCATTACGAAAATCCCAGAAATGTTGGTTCCTTGGATAAGAATGATGAACATGTTGGAACAGGTCTTGTAGGAGCACCGGCTTGTGGTGATGTGATGAAACTTCAGATCAAGGTCGATGAAGATGGCAAGATAATTGATGCAAAATTCAAGACTTTTGGTTGTGGTTCCGCTATTGCTTCAAGTTCTTTAGCAACAGAATGGGTTAAAGGAAAAACGGTGAGATTTTTTAATTTATAATTTACTATAATTAATTCTTAATTATGCTAAGTTATAATTATTCTTTGAACTTGTAATATATTAGAGCATATTTTATATGGCTATAACTTTAAACATGCAAATTATAATGTCATCACTGGTTATATTCCATTATTCATTGCAAGTACTGAAAATCTATAGTATATGTAACATGTATAGTATATGTAACAATAGATTTTCAAGTGATTCTATGAAGATTCATAGTGAATAATACACCTTTATATAATAACAAGCTCCCTTAAATTTTGTCCAAGTATTTACTTCATGTTCGAGTTGTAACTATTGTATATATTGTAAAATGTATTGCAATATAAGAATTTTAATTTGTTATTAAATTTTTTAGGTGGATGAAGCATTGGCATTAAAAAATACTGACATTGCAAAAGAGCTTTGCCTTCCGCCTGTCAAGCTACACTGTTCGAGTAAGTACACATATCTACTAAAAATTTTGTTTTATTAATTTTAATTAGAGTATCATAAGCAATATTTTTTGAGATAAGACAAATATGTATTCCAATAGAAAATGTAAAAATCAAATATAATTAAGTATCAGGATTTTGTGATCTTACAAATATCAATACAATTAAGTAATCAGTTTTACAATTTTTTCATAAATTTCAGTGCTTGCCGAAGACGCAATTAAGGCTGCTCTGTCAGATTACCGCATCAAACAACAGTCAAAGATTGAAGAGACGAAATAATGAGACTCGAATCTATATAATAATTGCTTTCCATTTACACACAAGTGGAAATTTGAGCTATTTCATATTCAGATTAATGATGTCATTATTTGCTTTGGTAAAAAGTTATCACATGACAACACAGGTTCATAACTTTATATTTAAAGTGAGTTTACGAGATTCACTAAAACACACAGTCTCTTATGTAGATATAGTAAAAACTCAATTAAATCTCACTTGTCAAAATACAAAAGAAAGACGAATTCAATTAATAAACTAAATTATGACATTCTCACAAGTGAGAATTATCAGAGAATCAACGTAAATGGAAAGCAATTAATATATATATTTATATCGAAATATATGTATAATTCGTAAAACTCGTGCTTTGTGAACAAGTGCGTATTTTTTAGTCTTTCTCCGTAATGAAGAATAGAAAAATATAATATTATGATAACAGCATTAGCCAACAGCGATCTACTTGAAAATATAATATATATGTATATAACGAAAAAATTCTTTTTATCATCTCCATTAATTTAGCTGGAGGATCCTTTTAAATCAAGTTTGGACCGATCAAAAATTTAGTGCTATTTTGTTCTTAATTTGTTTTAAAACGAATTTTGTTGCTCAAATCGTTTTAGCAGGAAATCGTATTTAAGGATATATCACACTATACAGTCCCTGTAAAGAAAATTAAATTTGAGAATGTGTTTAATACTTACACATTAAATAAATTACATATACGTATGAAAATTGTATGAATAAAATTACATATTTTATTTAATAACATATTCTTATCATTTATTTATTTTATTTGTTATTATTTTTATTGTTAAATTAAAATTTTTTTAATGGATAAAAAAATTAAATTTTTTTTAAGTTCTTAACATATAACTTAACTACAAAGTTTTATTGCAATTCACTGATTAGTTATAAAAATATAGAACAAAATATTTATTGGGCAACTAGTTCATGCATCACAATGTAACTCTATAAATAATCTTGAATACATTATGTAGTATAAAAAAATTGAGATTTTTGTCATTTATTTTATAATACATTTCCATACATTTTTATTAGAGCACATATTAAAAAAATATTATTATTTATAAAATTTACGATCCAGATAGTAAACCGTCACTAAATTTGTCGCATCAATTTAAATATGATTTAGAATAATCTATAATTTTTTCATAATTTTATTATCATTTTGAAATATATTTTTATGTATAAAACATCCTTAAATGGGTTTCTATCAGCGTTCAAAAATTTTCAATGTAACAATTCTCAAACGGAAGTTTATTCAAGTCATGATTGAAGCTAGATTATTAAAGCTAGATTATCTCAATGTCTTAAACTGCATTTATTATACATAGGCTGTTTGATAAGTAACAACAACTTGCTCATGGGGCAATTAAACTGAGTCAGAAAGTCCTCTACCATTTTGCAATTTTTGCAATAGTTAACAAGAAAAACTGCAAGAGATAAAAATCATTAATTTGCTTCTCATAGAATTCTAAGAATTTTTCAGAATCTTTTATTAATTTTTTAGTACTGCATTTTCTTATTTTTATTAACATGAGAAAATATTAAACAATTCTGAAAAAATTCTGAAAACATTTCAGAATTTATGTTCATATTAATTTTCAGAACTTTATGAGAAGAAAACAAATGATTTTTCTCTTACAGCTTTTCTATAAAGTTGATAGTATTTAAGTAAAAAATTATTCAAGACCAATATTTGGCAATTTTTAGTAATTAATATCTTGTTAACTATTGCGAAAATTGCAAAATAGGATTTTTCGATTCAGTTTAGTTCGCTCTACACAAAAACGATTAACAAAAACTTTCAGGACACCCTGTATATATACATATATGAAAATGCAGTACTATGAAATTGATAAAAAATTATTAAAAAATTCTTAGAACTCGACGAGAAAAAAATAAACAATTTTTGTCTCGCTGTTTTTTCTGTAAAGTTGTTAGTATTTGAGTAAAAAATTATTGAAAACCAATATTCGGAGATTTTCGCTCTATCCCTATGCGAGAATTTTATCGTTACTTAGCAAACATCCATATATAAAGATGAAAAATCTTATGATATATTTATTCTTTTTACTCATGAAATATATGTTGATTTCATCAATGACTTGAATAATGAAAAAGATTGAGAAACAACGAATACAATTAAATTAAACGTGATTAAACTAAACAATGACGCAATAATAAATAATATGCATTGATATTAGTCATTAACATTTTATTAAAACAGGAACATATATAGTATATTCATTTCATTAATACTGTTGAATTAATACAATTATTTTTAATTAGAGATCTATCGGTTAATCTTTTGAGGATTGGAGTTTTCTAATAGAGTTATTAGCGATTATGGAAATCAGAGAAAAGTTGAAATTAAAAAGTGATTAGGGAAAAACCGAAAAAAGTCAGAGAAATTATTATCAAGGAATTCATTAATCTAAAATTAAATTAAATTACTGTAAAATTCTAAGTTTAAACTTTATTTCTTCAAAAATTATGAAAGACAATTTTTTAAATTTTTCAAAGAGGCAATGCAAATATTTTTTTTATTTTTAATTTTGCAAATTGCAGAAAACCGTTAGTAGTCGTAAAAAATTTTTCATGTATAAATATGTATAAACATACATAAATATTCATAAATATATGCATAATCATATAAAATATATCCATACATGGAAATTTTTTCAAAAAGTGATCGGGAAAAGTAATTTTTTTTTCTTTTGCGCTAACAACCCTGTTTCTAATAATATTATGAAAGATCTTGCTTTCTAAGGATTTTCAAGGTCGCTGAATTTGATTAATTCTAGAAGTCTAAAATCTAAATTAAAAAAAATCTGATTATTGTGAAACTCGATTTTAGAAGATTCCTGATAGCTCTGAATTTGAATGTAGTATTTAAATATTAAATATTAAAAACTGTGGTGATTTGGAAAAAAAGTTTCTGCGGAATTTTGTTAACTCAAAATTATATATAGAATATACTTATTGCGAATTTCTATCTGATGTAAAAGCTTAAAGTTTTTCCTAAAAACTTTCGTTTTAAAAAAATGTTTCTACGACTTTTTGTTACCAAGTTTTTTGTTACACGCGGATTAAATAAAAGAGCATTCTGATTTTGATTGTTCATAATTCATTTAAAAATTATTGTACTGTAATTAATAAATAGATTCTTAAAGCTGAAACGTTGCTTTATCAAGTATGATGTAATTGCCAATTTAAAAAAAAATAAAATATATGTACATTAGAGGTAAAAATGTGATATTGTTCTTTTTTTCTATTGCGTAATTATATATAAGGATAGTAATATTCATAATAATATTTTTAACTCAAATTTCTATATATTTTACATTTAAAAAATTAGCATGATACTATTCGATAGAGTAACGTTTCAGTCTTAAGAATCTGTTTTTTTAATTGCAGCACGATGATTTTTAATGGAATTATGAGCAATTAAAGTCAGAGTGCTCCTTTTTACTTAACTCGCGAATAACTCAAGAACAAAAAATCATTTTTAAAAAATGATTTTATGAAGAAAATTCAAAAACTTTTACGAAATAGATAGTAAAAAATTTTCGCTATTTTTTTCATAATTTTCTATATATAAAAATATAT
>Ga0157364_1003433_pt1 | contig 15349 bp, 13 predicted proteins | sample AttsexASBM2_FD_111476 | JGI IMG/M metagenome (GOLD analysis project Ga0157364, IMG submission 111476) | Fungus gardens microbial communities from leaf cutter ant in Ribeirão Preto, State of São Paulo, Brazil - Atta sexdens ASBM2 | ecosystem: Host-associated > Fungi > Mycelium > Unclassified ...
ATATATTAAAAATATATATATATATATATATATATATATATATATATATATATATATATATATATATATAGGGTGTTCCACAATTCGTGACCAAAATTTTAATATATTCCTAACTTAAAAATAAGACAAAAATCATAATATCAAAATGTCGAGACTATAATAATTCTTAAATTATTGGGAGTACAAATAAGTTTCCGCCGTTTTAATAAAAAATTAAGCATTTATTGTGAAAGAATGGTACATAATGTTTTATTCAAAGTAATGGCCATCGCTAGCCAGTACTTTTTCCCATCTTTCTGATAGCATGGATACCGCGTCGGAAGGCTACACTTTTAAGGCTATCCATCGATACAATTTTTGGTATCTTCATATGATGTGAAGTGCTGCTCAGACAGGCCATGCGTCATCGGAACAAGTGATAGTTGGAAGGAGCAATGTCTGGAGAATACGGCGGGTGGGGTAGAACTTCCCATTTGAGTGTTTCTAAGTAGGTTTTGACCGGCGCCGCAACATATAGTCGAGCATTATGTAGTGGGCGCGTTTTTGCTTGAGTGCTCGGCTCAATCTCATCAATTGTGTTCGGTAAAGAGCCCCAGTAATGGTCTCGTTCGGTTTGAGCAACTCATAATACACGACAAGCTGATCCCACCAAATACACAACATGAGTTTTTTTCCATGAATATTCGGCTTGGCTGTCGATGTTGAAGCATGGCCAGGTGGTCCCTATGATTTCCTCTTCTTTGGGTTATCGTAGTGGATCCATTTTTCATCACCAGTGAGACTATACGATGCAAAAAACCCTTTCGTTTATGTCTGGCAAGCAGCATTTTCACATGTGAAAAATCGGTGTCCAACGTTTCTCGGCTTCAGTTCATATGGAACCCAATTTCCTTGCTTTTGAATCATTCTCAATGATTTCAAACGATATGAAATTGTTTGTTGAGTCACTCCTAATGTAAGTGCAAGTTCTTTTTGCGTTTGGCACGAATCTTCATTCAATAATCCATCCTTCCAATTTCGCGTCTTCATACACTTTCGGCTTCCGCTACGTTCTTTGTCTTCGACGTTAAATTCACCGTTTTTAAACTTTTGAAACCACTCACGACAACTTCTCTCACTTAAGGCAGCATTACCATATGTTTCTACAAGCAATCTATGAGTCTCAGCTGCAGATTTTTTCAAATTAAAGAAGTAAATCAAAAGTTCTCGCAAATGACGCTTATTCGGCTCAAAACTTGACATTTTCGTACAAAAAGAAATATATGATGCTGATACAAAATCACTAATATTTCAAGGTTATGGTGTTATCGGATGTCCAATCTTACGATATGTCGTTTTACATCAAACAATTTTAATTATAGTTTATTAGTGGCGCGGTCTTTTGCAAACGACGGAAATTTATTTGTACTCCCAATAATAACCCAGGAAAAAATGTTTTATATATAATTATATAAAATTATATAAAAATATATATAATTTTATATACTTCGACATAATTACATATAAAATATTTTTTCCCGGGAGCGGAGCGGAATTAAAGTTAATTAATCATTGTATACAATCGTATACAATGATGTTTAAATACTTCACTAATCATATTTAAACATAGAAAATAATTACATATGCAACGTATATAACATAAAAATATTGTAGGATAATAAGAATTATAAATATGTATATATAATACGAACTATTTTAAATGTGTATAACGAATTAATTTAAAAATTATTATAGCTTTGACATTTTGATATTAAGATTTTTACTTTATTTTTAAATAGGAATATACTATTAAAATTGTGCGTGCGTGCGTGCATGCATGTGTGCGTGCGTGTCTGTACGTTTTGCAATTGGTATGTTCTTCTAGATCTAAATATCTGTTACACAGTATTATTTATATACCTGATTAGAAAACAGTCAAAGCCATTATTTCGTCGAATATCTCAGCTGACGAACCTTTTATTTGATATTGGCGAAGATACCGTAAAGATGCAACATTGAAACAGCATTAGGACATAACTTTCTAATTCTTGGAGGAACATAACCCAGCAGTTGTTGCTGTAAGGATTTCGTCAGGAAACTGCCTCAAATTCTAATTAAACCAAACAAAATTTTTATTTATAAGAATATGTTCATCATAACCAAACATTAAGAAAAAATACGATATTACAAAAGTATATAACTTTTACCATATTTTGAAGAAATATTTTCTTTTCTGTGCCATTTACTGAAAAGTACTAGATCTTTTGGAGTGCCTTTTATATATATATTTATTTTAAATATATATTGTTTTAATAAACATGGTATTTTATAACATATAATGAATTTTATAGACATGATACTTTTCAAATATATAGTACCTTTTATATGTAATGGTTTTTAACATATGGTGTCTTTTGTAGACATGGTATTTTTTAAATATATGGTGTCTTTCGGAGAGACATAGAATTTTTTAAACATATAGTGTCTTTTACAGACATAGCATCTTTTGCAGACATAATATATGCAGTATTATTAAATATAATATATCTGAAAGTATCGTCTAATAAACCATTTATGCATTTTTAAAGTGAAGTAAAAATAAATTACAGTTTACATTTACAGTTTATAGTTATACAGTTACTCTTTTACAGACGTAACATTTTTTTAAACGTATGGTGTTTTTTTATAAATGTGATATCTTTTGCAAATATAATACATGCAATATTATTAAATACAATGTATCTGAAGACATCGTCTAACAGATTATTTATGCATTTTTCGATTGGTAAAAATAGATTACAGTTACAATTAATAGTTTTATTGTTTACAGTTACTCATTTTTAATCATCCAATACTTAATGCTTTTTGCACAATGTGCAATTGTATGTAACGTTAGGACGTATATAACGTTTGCCCATTTCTCCATGTATGCTTCATTGTTCGCTGATTCTTCCAATGCATTGTGAATGTGACTAAAAACGCCTACATAAATTAACACATTATCAAACCTTTTTTTCTGAAACAAAACAAATATATATCTTTTATAATTAAAGACGTACGAAATAAGGTTTCTGCAATTTCGTTTCGAAATAATGTAAGTTCTAGTGATGTACTAAAATCTTTGTCTTCAGCAATGCATTTTAAATAATGTAAAACATATATACCGCAATTATTTGTATCATTTTGGAAAGGACGATTAGATATTTCAGTTTTTTAAACTCAATATTTTGCTTAAAGATGTTTTTAGACAATCTTTCAAAAATTTTTGAAATAGTTGCATCGCTCTTTCATTATCTTTGCCATGCTCATACGGATTCAACAATGTAATAATTTTCTCATCAATATCAATAACTAACAATCTCCAATGTGACTAATATAAATAAGGCAATAACATTTTTTCATGTATCTCTTCAGTTATATTATACATAAGCCAATTTTCCTCTGGTTTTTAATCAGAATAATCACTCAATATAAATGTCGTATGATCTATGGATACATATACAATATTTTTCCAATGGTTTATGTGAGAACAGCGAAGCAATTTATAATTGTTCTATCATTCCATTTCTCTGATTGTAATATTTTATATTGCTCCGAAAATAAATAGAATTCTTTATCTGATATTATTGGCGTATTTCTCATTGCAGAATAACGACCAATAGTTATACTTATTTCTGCATAATATTCAATATCAAGAAATAAACCGTTATTTAAAGCCTGAATATGCATTGAATTATTACTTTGTTGCATAAGAATTTGTCTATGTTCAATTTGTTCAATATCACGTATAGATGTACAACAGAAGATATTGGCTCTATCTTTTTCGCTATCTGAGCTAATTATCGTCTTTCCATATGACTGTATTTTTTTCCTTTTTTACGACATTGCCACATTTCTTCTACAAATGGATTTAGTGATACTTTCGGGATACAATCGCTTTATTGTACTTCGACTTTTAAGTGGAACATTAAGCGCTGTTTCAATAAGATTGTTGATATAATTCTTCATTTTATTGATAAAGCGACCAATCTTGAAATTTACTTCTCCTTGTAAAATTTCTTTCTTTACTACGTTAAAATAACTTTCTACATATGCATTACTTAATCTTGCAACATCAGATATAACCAACGACAAGAGAATTCATATTGAAGCATCAATTTGTATGTAATATATTCCGCGATTTCAGGATTGTAATATTCATTAGTAATATCATCATCTGATAATATTCTTGAATATTTTTGAGGTTTTCACGAGTGCTTTCTATATAAAAATTATGTCTTTTCTTTTATATTGAAGACTGACCAATTTCCCCCATTTCTCCCTCCCCCCCCCCACCACAATTCTCTTCTTTCCCCCCTCCACTCCAACAAATATCGTAATATAAAAGAAACGACCCAGAGGAACACTTCAATATCAGGCTGCTCCTTGCCTTAATGAAGTGGACTGCAAAGTTCACGAAACGTTGGCATTTCAAGAATGGATCTCGATACGTAGAAAATCCGTGAAATAATCTTTAATATCATCATCATCTATTAGAAATTTTTCTTTTAATTTTACATATTTATTATTATATTTTGCAAAAAAAGGAGAAGCAGAAAAATTGTCTTTCATTTATAGTTTCAAAATCCTTCTTCTTCATTATCCTCCATCTCATTAATTATATAAATTTCTTTTTGAAATTTATATAGCTTTGTTATGCTTATTTGAGCTTCTTCTGCATTATGAGTTAAAAGAATAGTTATAAATTCTTTGAATATTTTATCTAATTGTAATATTTTTATACTCATTAACATTGCTGCTACACATTCGAGTAAAAATGTCTTTATTCCAATACATTTTGGAAACTTTTTATGCATATATGATGACACATGTTTCATAAAATGTGCCCAACATGTATGCACGAATAGTGTATTATTAGCAACTCTTTATATAAATATACACGTTTTAAGTAATTTATAATATCACATTTATTCCATTCGTTCATGAAGGAATTTATTAAGGCCCAACTCCAATCTACCATTACAATTTTGAAAAGTAGTCATTTTCTTCGATTTGTTTTTACAAAATGTCGATATCTTTTTAATAATATACTAATTGATGAAATATCATGCTCAGATGTTACTATTTCGACAATAGGTATTATTGACTCATTTTTCTTGATAACCATGGCGTAGTACAGTATTCTTTTATAATAAATATCTTTTGGCTTGCATACTACTGATTCTGTTGCATCAAAATGAGCTATTTGATCAATTGTATCAATAATATCTAATTATTCCTGTGAATACATGATGGCATGTAAAGATAAATCAATATATTCAATATACGAATTTTTATTTCGTGCATCTTCCACATACTGCTGAAACAAATCTGATAAATTGTTTGAGCTAAGTGTTCGATCATTTCTACAATTGTGATTTTGCTTTCTGAAATGTCATAAACAATCTTAGCTCTTGCATGTGTCTGTCTTGAACAAGTTCTGGGTCAGTTCGTTTTTTTAATATTCTTGGATTAACATGCTTAAGTTTTTCTTTTATAATTTTATGTTTTTTCTAAGAGAACAAAACAATTAAAAATTTTCCTTCGTACTTAATCTCCTCCCCACATTGTGTACCAGAGTAAAAAATGTACGTATTCCTTCATCCAGCTTAATGAGAACGTATCTAAAAGATGAACTTGGAATGATTTTTATATCTGTATCGCGCATAGTAGTAAGTAACATATGAATCCAAATTTTTACGCATTCCTCCAAAAAATTGTAACGGACATGGAAATTTATATATAACATAAATTTAGATATTTCGATACGTACATTTTCTTTATTAATGTTATCTTTATTTTTTAAAGAGTATGTATTTAGCTGAACTTTGTCGAATGATCTATACAATATTTTTGTTTTAGGAATTGTGATCTTGAAGGTGATAAAGAATTAGAATTAAATTCATCTGCTTCGTTATTTTCGTGATCTAGAATTTCTAAACATTCAATTGACGTATCTATTTTATTATAATCACATTCAAATAATAGTCCTCTTGTTGTTCTTTTGGGTGTCTCATTATACGTATCATTTATATTATTATATTTTGTTCTCATTCTTATTTTTTTCCTTATTATTGCAAACAGAAATTCAAATCGATGAATCTGCTACATTATTAATATATTCATATAATAGCCCTCTACTTGTGCTTTTTAGCGTTTCACTATATATATCATTTATATTATTCTGCCCATATTCTTTCCTTTTTCTTCATTGGAAACAGAAACTTTTTGAAATCAAAAAAATCATAAAAAATTTTTTATTTCTAAGAAATTTTAATAAATTTTTTTCGTTAAAAAAGATCATTATTTAAAAATATACTTGTAAACACCTTGTTTATATGTATATACACACGCATGCACTCGCGCACACATGCACGCATGCACGCACGCACGCATGCACGCACGCACGCAGGCTCGCACGCACGCAGGCTCGCACGCACGCAGGCTCGCACGCACGCACGTACGCGCGCGCGCGCACATACACACACACACACACACACACATACACACATATGTATATATTTCAATAATAGTACATTTTATAACAAATGAATACTATCCATTTATTTTATTTCTATAATTTCATTTATTATACATTTTCCAAGAAACATAGATAACATAGTCTAAAATAATTACTCAATTTTATCCTTATTGTTTGCAATATTAAACAAAGATGAAATAATTTATTGTTTTACATTGTATTATGTGCGTCTTTTATTTAAAAACACTCATATTAATCAGTGATTTAGCAATTTAAATGTATATAAAATATTTAAATGTGAACGCGTGTACAGTCTCAAAATGGCCACAGATTATGTAACTTTGTTTTTCCTACATCAAAAACGCCGACGCTCAGTATCGCAACTGGTATCTTTAGACTGTGTTGTATGCTCTGATCGATTGTGAACAGGATTCTCGGCCAATTTGATGACTCCGCAGTTATCACTGAACAGTTTCACTTTCTGAATAGTTACCATATCAAGTTTCATAAGAAAATGTTAAAGGTAAATCGCTTCCTTGGTGGTCTCATTCAAAGCCATATACTCAGTGGAAGAGAGTGCGGTAGTTGACTGCTTTCGCGATCCATGTCACGGAGTTTCCGATCAATATGAAGACAAATTCAGTGTAAGATTTACTGTCTAAACAGTTGGCTCAACTGGCATCATAGTCTGTGAGGAATTTCATTATCTTCTTGAATGATAACCCGACGTTTCTAGTGCCCCTCAAATATCTCAGCACATGTTTGGCAGGCGACCAATAAGTCGAGTCGTAACAGTCATCATATTGGCTTAAATAATCAACAGCATAGGCAATGTCGGGCGTAGACATACTGCCAAATATATCATGGCTCCAACTAACGATAAGGAAATGTTCTTCCTTCAGGAACAGGACTCTTCGTTTTTTTTCAGTCTTATTCCGGGATCCAATGAACTCCTGATGGATTTTTATTCCAACATCCCAAAACGCAGCAATACATCGTCCAAGTATTCTCTTTGACTAAGTGACACCGTCTCCCTGCTCTGTGAAAATTCGATCCCGAGACAGTACTTTATTGCTCCCAGGTTCTTAACTCTGAATTTGGTCGACAAAAAGTCGAATAATTTAGAAACGTTTTGATCCGAAATAGAACACGCATAGGTCGCTGTTTGATCGAGTGCACCCGAACTTTCGAAGGTCTCACTCGATCAAATAGCGACCCATGCGTTCTATATCGGACGAGGGGAAGACATCCTCATAGCTGTCATGTAGACGACATAATCGTAATATTGAGGAACAATCAAGACATTTCCAAATTATTTGACTTCTTGTCGACCAAATTCAGAGTCAAGAACCTGGGAGCAATAAAGGACTGTCTCGGGATTGAGTTTTCACAGAGCAGGGTATCACTTAGTCAAAAGGGATATTTAGATGACGTATTGCGGCGTTTTGGGATGTTGGAATCAAAATCCATCGGGAATCCATTGGATCCCGAAATAAGACTGAAAAGGAACGAAGAGTCTGTCCCTGAAGGAAGAACATTCCTCTATCGCGAACTGGAGCCATGATGTATTTGGCGATATGTACCAGATATTGCACACGCTGTTAGCTAATACAATGACTGTCACGACTCGATTCATTGGTCGGTTGCCAAACGCGTACTGAGATATTTGAGGAACATTAGAAACGGGTTATCGACATTCAAGAAGACAATGAAATCCCTTATAGGTTACGTGAATGCCAATTGAGCTGTTTAGATGACAGGAAATCTTACATGGAATTTGCCTTCATATTGGCTGGAAATCCCGTGATATGGAAGTCGTGAAAGAAGCCAACTATTGCACTCTCTTCCACGGAAGCTAAGTATATGGCTTTGAGTGAGGCCACTAAGGAAGCAATTTATCTTCAATTTTCTCGTGAAACTTGGTATGCACTGGCAACTGTTCAGAAGATGAAGCTGTTCAGCAATAACTGCGGAGTCATCAAATTGACCGATAATCCCATTCATCACAATCAATCAAAGCATATCAATGTGAGGCATCACATTGTGCGGAGAGTCCTACAGAGCGATCGCATCGAGATTGTTTATAAATCAATGGAGGACGCCGATGTTTTAACGAAGGGACTAACAAAATATAAGCATCAGATATGTATCGAATTATTAGGTTCGAAGTGCGACGATGTTGAAGTCGATTATAGCCCGAGTCTCGAAGGGAAGTGTTGAGGTCGGGAAATTCGACTATCTTATCGATACGCGGATTATGCGACAATCTGTAGTTGCGTGTTGAGAGCAGTCTCTATCCTGCGTGAATTAGTCTAATTCACATTTTTTATTACACGTTCTACTTTCTTCCTGTTTGCACATACTTCTATTCGTGCGTACGCAATGATCATAATAAAAAACATTGTCAAATCTCAAATGCGTATTCTCCACTGTGAATGACTGTTTACTCTATGAACAACAGGATCTTAATAAATTATTTTTTTATTCGTCTGTAGTCTCAGACATTACACCAGCACATTTAGATTTTGATTTGAACGCTAGGACAAGCGTAGAAAATTTTCGAGCGCAAGTCTGGACGATTGCCATTATTCGGTGCCTTTCCGGGTATACGATCTTAATGAATTATTTTTTTTTTATTTGTCTATAATCTCAGACATTACTCCAACAATTTTAGATTTCTATCCAACGAAGAATTATAAGGAGAGTTGGAGAATTCGATTATTCCTTTTTCTAACATGTCATTTGTCGCTGAATTTCTTTGTGAATTTGAGGATAATGGTATTGCTTAACATTGATTGGAAGATCATTTATTGTATGAATTCAGTACTTGATTACGTTAATTGCCCCTAGAGGATCTCCTAGTAAATGGAATCGTTCCGCTTGCTTAATTATTAATCTAGTGACATTTGCCTTGTCTTTCTCGTTTAGATGATCGAGCCGTAACAACTACATAATTTCCTTTCTGAGAACAGGAGTCTCCTTGTTGAAAGAGACATCATCTATTTTTCCTTTGACTAAAATATCACTCTTTCTTTGATAGGATATATATCCACGGTAGCTAATTCAATATCTTCGTCTGAAGCATTTATCGTATATAAATACCCTTTATCGTAACGATTGGGTATGACGGCCTAGATATAACGATTGCCTAGATAAACTTGCGGTCCAGCATTCAATTTGGTTACATATCCATTGAATTTCAAGATTCGCAATTCGCACGTATATTTGTTTACGCATGCGTGCAGGTTTCGTTGTAATCTCATTATTGTGAAAGAAGTAGTGCGTTCCATTCACAATTAGACTGTTCCTCAGATAGTCTAGCCTTTTGAGCTCTTGTAGCTTTTTGACTTCAAAAAAATTCTATTTCCAAAATTCTGTTTGGAAGGATTGGAAAATCATTTGAAACTACCCAGTCAGAAATAATTTCTCGAAAAAATGTCGTTTCGATGTCGAAAATAAAAGTCGAAAGTTTTCGAAATTTCTATTGATTTCGATGAATTTTTGGCTCCAATTTCGATTAATTTTTGAGTTGGAAATAAAATCTTGAATTGATCTAGTTAGCATAAAAATATACTACTAGTTTATCATTAATGCAATAAGTAAATTCGACAAGTAATGTCACTAATAGCGTAATAGTGGTGGAGAAAATTTCATTAAAGTTCTATTAAAATTTTATTGTTGAAATAAATATTATTGATTAGCATCATATTTCAGAGAATACAGGACAAAATTATAATAAAAAAAAATTTATTTTATAAATTCGAGAACTAATTTTATATCACCTATCCGAATCCAAACCTCCACTTACCATGCTTCATTTCTGTGATCGTACGGGAACTGCTCCTTCGAAGAACCATGAACATCTATAATGTTAATGGATAATTGCAATAGATCTGTTCAAAGATGTTGTAAAAGAGGCGGAATAAAAAAATAATTAATGTTAAATATAGCAGTAATGTACAAATGATGACATCTATGATAATAACTTGTTTTTAATAATACTGCAAAATATTTTTATTAGCTGAAATAATAACTAATTGCTCTAATGATATATATATATGTGTGTGTGTGTATTTTTTATTCTAATAAAGTTTTTATACCAAATATTACTGGAAGTAGTTCTATGTTACATCATATGTCGTCATATACTATTACAGTAGTAACACTATACTGGCTCAGCATTGACACTATTGCGTATCAGTAATGATACTACTGCAGTAGCAGTGACACTAATAGTATTTTTATACTTCCAAATGATATTGGAAACTTATATGATAAACTAACATTTCAATTTAAAAATCGAGATCGTTCCGATATCGATTCGAGCTAAAATTAGTCTAGCTAGACTTTGATAGAATCAATGATATTTTTCCTTGATTTCATGCTCATTTCGCTAGGTTGTCAGCATTTATGGTAACAGACATTATTCCCTGAAATTCTTCAATACAAAAGTGACGTAATAAGATTATATTAAATAAACTACAAAGTACAAATAAAAGTAATGTTTGTTGTATTCAGCAGGAGTAGAACAATAAAATAAGATACAAAGAATTACTAGAAGAAAAGGTGTAGACTTTATTGACAGTTGTAAAAAATGTTCCGATTCGTATAAAAAAATTCCACAATTTTCTAAAAAATTATAAAATTATTTATAAATTCTGAAAAATTTCGAGAAAGCTTTTATGATTAGAGCTTTTATGATTAGAGAAAGCTTATATGATATTGTAATTATCGAAATGAAATCGGAAAAAATGTCAATTCGACCTTTGAACGAAAATATTCAAAATATAAGATTACGTATCACAAATTTATATCAAAAATATTAAAAATGTATCAAACTCTCATTGCACTCTCTACATACGTAATTTTTTATTACTCGAAGATGTTGAAATTTCGATAGTTTCGAATCGATAACTTTTCCATCATAATGATGTCGAAACGATGTTTTTTCGAGGAACTATTTCTAACTGGATACGTGGAAGAGGATGTCGTTATTGAAAATGCGTATATTAATTACGCCTATCGTACGAGTTCGATCCTTTGTTATTCCACTTAATTCGAAAATCATCTGGGAATCCACTTTTACTTCTTTCTTCACAATTGATTTCTTTATGAAATTCAAATCTGATCTAGTCGATCATGAAATTGACACATTCATCAAATAGATTTTCACTAGGTAGATTTACATACGGTGATTTCCCTATGTGCATGATTTTTACACTTGCGTTTCTTCTTGATTCGTCGAATCTTCCTGTGTTATGAGGCGCACTCAAGGGCATTTACAGCTGCGCATTGCCGTTCAGAGTTTCCCTAACTTCTTCGAAAATTTTGATTTTCTTGATTATTATTGTATTGTCTCTTTCGATACTGTTCAAGGTTATGCCCTGAGTTCTTTCAATATCGACAAAATAGTCCTATATTATGAGATGTTTGCATTTTGTAAATTAAATCGATGATTAAAACGTTCTGATTGTTCAAATTTCGGTTTGGATTTCGAGGTAATAAGGATTTATAATCTGTACGTATGTGTCCTGGATTTTTACAAAAGGTGCATATTTTCGGTTGCCATTGGACAGTCGAGTCATACTTGTGCTGTAGTATCGATGGTACTGCAAGTATGAGAGTCATGTCTATATCCCATGCAACTGTTGCATCGTCTTGACTGTATCAATCTTTGTGTTATTTTTGTTCGTTGTTCATGCTCATTATATTCAACTTCAGCTTTTATTGCTGATTCGATGGCGTTATTTAAATTCACGTTATCTCGCGTACCTATTCTATTATTTCGGATTGTAATCCGGTAAGGAAATTTCTTACGATATTGGTTTCTGGAGCTATGAGAGTAAGCGGCTTGATTTGGAATTTCATTTAGATAATAGGTGATGTAGAGATGTCTTAAGCTGATATAGAAATTATTACTCGACTTCCGTAATCTACTACCAGTTCGTCTGGGTGTTGCGCTATGCGAGAGAATCATATAATTGTAGTGATGAATACACAGGAGCAAATCGAGTTTTTAAGGCGATCAATAGTGTGTCGATTATTATATTCTTTATTCAATGCTACTCATGCTGTGCTGACTAACTTATTCTTAATTATTTGAACTAAACCATATAGCAGTGAGACCATATTTCTTGTATGAATGCAACTGTTTGAAAATTGAGAGACTGGCATATTTTTACCATCAAATGGAAGTATTATTTCGGCTGTAAATTAAACAGCTCTCGTAAACTGGTATATGGTGCATGGATATATGATGCATGAGATGGTTGCGGCATATTTTCATTAACATTCAAATTTCCAATCTGATGAGTCAATGCATTTACTCCGTTATTAGTGGTCGTCATTTTGCTAAGTTTTCTTTTTGTTTGCCAAATGAAATTGAGGGTTAAGTTACAGAAAGAGAGAGAAAGAGAGAGAGAAAAAGAGAGAGAGAGAGAGAGAGAGAGAGAGAGAGAGAGAGCTCCAGTAAATAGAATGAGCAAAATCAATAGAATCTTCATTGATTCTTATCCCCGTTGGTTTATTGTGGGAAGTATTAGAAACCACAATAAATCTTGAGAAAATATCCCATCTGATGATACCCTATTAGGCGGTATGCAACCTGGTGAGATCCCACCGCTGCCACTAAAAATTTTACGTTTGTCACGTTCAATGATCTGTTATAAGGGGATCCTAGATACGACGCTGTTGTGGGTATACTTCTCATTCGGTTAAGGGAGTTAAAATCCCAGGATAATTAGCTGATTATTACACTTGAAGACTGGTTCGAAGTTGGTGATTACTGAGGAGTAATTTCCTTCTTCAGTTGGAATGCGGTTTGCGGAGGTTTTGTTTTAAATGAAATGATGGACGCTTGATGTAGTGATAATAAGTATATGATTTTATTTTGAATAATTGTTGTGGTTATAATCAGGATTGGAACGCTGAACTTTAAAATCTAAAGTTTTAAATTTGAAACTAACGTTATAAACTCTGACTGAAATCTCTACTAGCTGCTGCGAAGCTAAAAACTTCTTATCTACTATTCTAGAAAAAGCGGGCAGTATGATTCACTAAGATTTCTAGGAAACGTGTACAATAGGTTTTAATTTCCTTTTCTTATATAATAATGGAGTGATCATATGCTTCGCTCTTTATATGGTAAGGTTTACTGAGATTTGAATCCTTTAAGTTTACATACAATGGTCACGGTGACTTCACGTCAAAAAATGGATATGATCCTGATATGGAGTATCTAGATTGCTAGTGGTGTGATCGGATGATCTAAGTAAAGTCATGATGTTATGGCAAAGTTTCTATTGCGAGAGCGATATTTCCCTACTTAAGAAAGAATTTTAATAATTTTATTCGTTTCAATGCGTTAGTATTAGACATGTTTTACATATGATTGGTTAGTTTCTTATTATTAAATAAATTTACATTGATTCTTTTTACTAAGTAACACGTCTAATTTGCTGTGAATCATAAATAAAATATCTTTCCCGTCTTTCTATAATATTAATTATTTTCTGTTTATAATTATTTTAGATCCATTCCAGATACAATATTATATACAATTAAATTTTATACATAATATTAGATCATTGCGTATTATATTGCGTGTTATATTATTTTTAGATAGCACTTAACTGAAAAAGATAATAAACAAATGATTTGGAGTTGGATATTAATAGATAGTGTTTTGTCCAATTAGAATTTTAAGAATATCTCTCATATTATTGAGAATTCGGATAGATCATACTAAAAATTTTACGTGTAGAGTAATGATCTATTATAATTCAGCATAAAATATATGTAATGGTTAATAAAGTCAATTGTTTATAACATTTGTTAGTTAATAATTTTTCTTAATAATGATTTTGTATTTATTTGTTAATTAGTTCTACTAGATTGCAAAAATTCAATGAAACGGTTCAAGTTGTTATGTATACGAAATTTGTCAATTGCACCATATACTGTATATGGATATTGCAGTTCTGGTTTCTTTTTTGGAGATTAATTAAGTGTAGATAATGCGTAGTGATAATGCGTAGTGTAGATAATGCGTAGATAAAGTGTAGATAATAACGGGAATAAGGTTACAGATATTATTGAAAAAGGAAAGGCATAAAATTTTAATTCTTTGTAGTATTTTTAATTTGAAGAGTTCATTGGTTATACGTATTTATATGCGGGTGCCTTGGGATCTGTCATACAACGCACATATATACGTTTGCACTAAGGCAGATTTCAAATCTTTTGCTATATACCGGATGTCTTTTCGTTTGGATTCTTATTATAATTCTATTTATGGGCTATATTAATTTTCTAAGGTTATTTAATTTTCTAAGAATCAATATATTGGTTTCTAAGTTTTATATAAAATATTTAAATCAATTATTGAATGATTATTTGTAATTGTTTATATACTTACCAGATGTACAAATATGAAATGACGATTTGAGAAACAGATGGCGCACCAATGCAGTGTGAAGTACAAAGATTTAACATTATATGCCATTTTATTATACCATCAACAAGTGTCAAACGCGCAAAGTGATTTGATTGAAAAGTATTTGCATAGTATTGCGTTGCTGTGTTTAATATGACGAAATTTGTAAATAAGGAGCATTCGCGGACAGCATTAATTTTTTGTTTTTATTTGAAGAAAACTGCTGCGGAATCATACCGATTACTTGGAGAAACTTATGGTGAACATGCTCCATCGCAAAAAACGTATAAACAATGGTTTCAGTGTTTCAAAATTGGAGATTTCGATGTTGCAGACAAGGAACACGGAAAACCGCCCAAAAAGTACGAAGACGTGGAATTGCAAGCATTGCTGGATGAAGATGATTCACAAACACA
>Ga0157364_1003434_pt1 | contig 15349 bp, 4 predicted proteins | sample AttsexASBM2_FD_111476 | JGI IMG/M metagenome (GOLD analysis project Ga0157364, IMG submission 111476) | Fungus gardens microbial communities from leaf cutter ant in Ribeirão Preto, State of São Paulo, Brazil - Atta sexdens ASBM2 | ecosystem: Host-associated > Fungi > Mycelium > Unclassified ...
ACTCACTTAAAAATTAATAAAGTTATTTTCAAGGATCATTTTTATTTACTTTAGATTTTTACATCAATTGTAAAAACAGTATTATTATAATTTTGGTTTTATATTGATTTCAATTCTTCTTGTTGACACTGAAATAATTACAACAATTTCTATGTTCCAAGTCGTAATGTTAATCGTCTAGACGTGCTGTTATTGTAACGAGCATGTCTTCAAGAACGCGCGGAGAGAGGGGGAGAGAGAGAAAGAGAGAGAGAGAGAGAAGCAGAAGTTGTAGTTACAACTACTCCTATCAAACGAAAATGTAATTTTGAGCCGGATGATTAAATTTCAGTTTTCAGCCAAGACTCTTTTAATGGACCGTTTAAAATAAATTCTAATTAAGATTTTCAAAGTAACTGTCAATATTTTTCTTTACTTTGTCATCAATATACGACTGAGTGTGATAAAATTGCTTGGAAAAATATTTGTATTTATTTCGTATATCTTTTTTTCATAGCTTTTTACTAAAATTTTTATTAAAATTTCTAAATTAGTAACAGCTAAATAATAATTTATATTTAAAAATTCATATTTAATTTATATGATAAATAATATCAGTGATTAATAATAATAAAATAAATATAATAAATATATTTTTATGTGCAATTAATATTTTAGAATTATTCTTTTTACGTATTCGTATTATTTAATTTAAATATGATAATTTCATTTGAAGCATTACGCTGAACTATGTATTATTACGTTTGTATTCTCTTCGATTCTAAATATTCTTTAATAGATGTATATAAATTATCATTAGAATATTTTAAAAAGATATATTTGAAATAGTAATCTTACAAAAAAATATCAAAATTAAAGCAGAAGTTTGGGTTTAATATTAAAGAAAAGATAAAATCAATAATTTTCTGAAATTTGTAATTTCTATCGATAGGTATAGTTATATTTAGAATGCAATCGATTTTTTCCGCGCACCGGGCAACATATTTGTTGAAAACTAGGCAATACATTTCTACTTTCTTGTTCCAATACGATTTATTTGACTCACAGCCTCTTATAAATTCTTGAATCCCACGAGAATCCGGAATCGCGAAAAGCTCCTTCCACTGCATCGGATCTCCTGTTCGCCGAAATCGCATTACTTTACGTTGTCCGCGTGATTTTCTCGGCTAGCGGAGAAAGATCTGGAAGACCTACCACTACATTCGTATACTGCTTGCACGAACTATGTTGCTCAGAAATTATCGTGTAAGATAGCAAACTTTTGTTCTCATACAATTAAGTTTTCGAATACGTCAGTTCGTGCACGCAAAGGTACCAGTTAAATGAAATAATAAAATTTAAAATAGATCTAATAAAAAGATAAAATTTAAATTTTGTTTATAATATATAGATTAAATAAATTTAAGGTTTCTAACGAAAATAAATTTAAAAAATATAAAATGCTTATAAAAGAAAAGAATCTTTATAATTTGACTTGATGCATTATTAATTATTAAAAATTATTAAATCGTTAATTCTATCAGTATACTAAAGAAAACTCTAAACGAGGATTGGAATGTTATGATACCATCGTTATCGAATAAAAATATTATTATACATGACTAGTTTCTCTTTCATAGGCATTTTATATTTTTTGGTTTCTAATATATTACATATCACACTAGATTTTGTATAAAATGTGATTAATTATGTTTCACACGATTAAGCAAATTTTTTTCTCTTTTAATAGATACTATCTTTCCTATGTAATGAAATAGTCTTTTATAAAAATTAATGCAAATTAATGTAAAAAATTAATGAAATGTGTAACATTCTAAATTCGTAATTATATTTTGTTAAATGATATTTAATAAAATATAGTACTGAATATATTTTCTTCAATTAAAGCAAAATAGGCAGAGATTTCACAGTTTGCTAAATAATAAAAAAGTCAAAAAATACTTTCAAAATTAATTTAATTTTTTGTACACATAAGATATGAAAGCATATTGCAGTATATATATATTGTAAAATTTCTTCTACATATTATAATTTTTATTTTTCTATATTTTCAATTTCTATTCCTATTTATAATTTATAATTTCTATGCTTTGGAAAAGACATGTACGTATTCATTATTATACGAATCAAAAGAAATGGAAACTAAATTATCATTGTAGATGAATTTTTGCATCATTTTTGATCGAAATGTTAAAAGAAGTTTCGATTGCAATTTTAATCGCAATACGTCAATAACTCGTCTTATTTATATCATATTACATGGTCTTTTTACCATCCGTCTACATGAATACTCCTATCCGAAGAACATGTTACTATCACTAGAATGAAATAAATTGTGATGGATCCAAAATCGCTGGAGAATATCGCCAATATCGCCTGTCGTTATGAATTTCCGAAGAATAAATGTCATTTTTCTCCGTAAATTTTTTTACTATAAGATATAATCTTATTATGCTTGAACGTAATAAATTTTTTATCCATAACGGCGCCGGCAAAAATTATGCAGATATTTAAATAAATTTCTTTTTTATTTAAATTTTCTCGTTTTGTTGAACGAAATTCATTGCAATCTTTCTTGATATCCGTGAAAAGACTTTTCTCCTCATGACTTGCAATGCTAAATCCACTTATCTTGCATTTCCGCAAGCTGTCTTTTAAAGCGTGAAATTACATAAAGTTACTAAGAACCAATCACATCCTGCAGATTTCTGTTATTTTTTTGCAGAGATTGAAATCCGCAAAATGACTTTCTCTTTAAGATAAGTACTGAGAAATTTTGCGTTGGAACTAGTTTGGAAATTATTGAATTATCTTAAATTTTTATAAACAAATATTATATTAATTTTCAAATTATAAAGCTCATTGTATATTACTGTTGAAGCAATTTACAAATACCAAATGTAATACAAAAAAAAAACAGCATTGATTCAGCAAATCTATAATCGTAATATAGATACAGATAATCAGTTTTCTATATTAAAATGTCAAAGTTAACAGCTGAATAACATTAGCGATTTATTAAACCATCAAATCTTCTTATAAATGTTAAATTCGCGCAATAAGCTCTTTGTTGTACCACTCAATCTATTTTTTTCCGTATAATATATTACATAGTAAATTAAGTTTTTTAAAATAAATTTTAATGAATGAGAATTCGTCTTACGGGCATGTTTGAAATTGATTAAAAACGATCGAGTAATCTTCACATTGATCAGTTTATACCTGTGTGTATAGTCTTTTTTCAACATTAAATTGCAAAAAGTCAGATCAAACGCAGCACACGATATCCAATATTACCGTTCAGATTCATTCACGTAAACGAGCATACCTCTTTTTAACATCCAGCTAGAATCAATGATCCCGTCCAATTGGCTCCTACTCGAAATACGTATCTATTATTACTGAAATTTTGAGATTCGCCGTAAAGCTAACTCCTTTGGATTCGAAATGCTATTTCAGCGTACACGTTTTTCCATCGATACGTGAGAGTACTGCTGACCCAGAAGGAGAGTGAAGTGTAAATGTGGCTGCGGGGCAAAAGGTTAGACAGTGCTACAGGTGTTCTATACGTTTCGGTATAAGTCTTACGGTAGCGGATACTCTCTTCTATTGTAATCCCGACTGGAGTCTGCTACTCTTCCAAATGTGCAGTCTGATTGTCATGAACCACCTTTGAATCCGTATTATCAAGCACCGTCTGTTTCCATCCTTTGACCGTTAAAACGAGCAGCTCTAACTAAGGGCCTTTAGGACCTATTTTGTACGTTATGTTCGTCAAAGTGAATTGCTATATTCCATAATCCTCTGCTCAATTGAGAAGCTGTAGATTGTTATCATTCGATATTTGTTAGCATTCGTAATCTTGTGTGTGTGTGTGTGTGTGTGTGTGTGTGTGTTTGTGTGTGTAACCGCATATCGATACTAATATTAATATTCTTATGTATGTGTTTTTTTTAAATTGAACTAATTAAAAATGTAAGGTTACTAAGAGTAACAGCAGAGAGAACTGTTATGATAATATTCACTTTATTATAACTTTGTATAATTTGCATACAACGTGATGTAAAGAAAATTTACATAATTGAAATCATCATTTCTCTTCTATAATTATACGGGATAATTATAAAATCCTTGTGCTTTAAACTCTCATAACTTCCATTTTATATATGATAAAATCGTTCTATAAAATTAATGAATAAAAGAATTCATTACAGTTTTATGTATATTTATTCTTGCACAGAAAGAACGATTTTGTTGAAATATCTAAAATTTAACGAGATATATAGATCTAATAATAATTATGTTACGTAGAATTCTTAAAAATGCACAATAGGTGAGCAGACGTAAAACACGCACGCACGCACGCACGCACGCACGCACGCACGCACACACACACACACATACACGCATGCACACGCACATACACCGATTCTCTATCGGCTCCATGAAAGGAAAACAAATACGAAAAAGTGGCATCGATAAAAGATATTTTGGCATTTATGATTTCATTCTCCGTATTGGCTGTCAATGTCAGCATCACATTAAGCAAAATATTCTTTCTATGTGGAATTGTTTCTTCTCATATACGTAATCGTTTATCATAATTCTATTATCATAAATTGCGTGTAAAATATATTTATAAAATTTTAGAATCTTATTTATACATAATAATGATAGAGACAAATGCTCTGGTTATCCCAATAAGAAGTACAAACAAAATAAATTATAATAATCATATAAATCAGATTTTTGATTATTGCAATTGAATTCTGGTTATTTCAACTAGAATGTTTGACAGATTTTACAGTAGATGTTTAATTTATATTTTTTAGATCAAATTTATCAGAATCTTAATTAATATAACAAGATTGACTGTTTTGTGCACATTATTATGTATAAGTAGGACTCTAAAATTTTATAAATATATTTTGCATGCAATTTACGATAATATCTCAAATCACATTATAGTCCATAGATTATTTAAAGGTCTAACAATAAGATATTATTAAGTATAATTTTTTGTTATTATTAAATATATAATTTTTTTATATGTTCACATGGAGAAAAATCTAATGAGTTTAAATTGGTGATCAAAGCAGCAGTCTATCTCTTTCATTTGTTGAAACAATTTTTATAAATAGATATCTAAAAAAATTTTATAATTATTTTTAAAATTATTAATTCAAAGCTTTAAAGTAGTAATTCAGTAGAAAAAAAAACATGTAAACATTAATTCAAGCTTTAAAACGTAGCAATTAAAATACAGCTGAATAGATATGTTTTTATGTTAGCTCAATTTCTTTTAATGTGTGCGCAGTAACTTTTACTTCTGTCGGCGCGGTTACAATAGTTTACAAGAAATAATGCCTTGCAATAATTTCACGTGCGGTAGTATAACTTTGCACAGAACAGAGACAGAACTGTATTCAGTGCATCCGTTCTAGAAAATTTATCACGTAGATCGATCCTCGATTTTTGTAGCATTCGCAATGCTTATAGTAATTAGAGCGTGAACGAAAATAACTAAAATTTTTCATAAATATTTTTATTTCCGGGAACACGGAAAATTGTATAGCTGCCTTTGAGGAATGTCTATTTAAATTTGTAAGAAAAATAATATTAATGTTCCGCACGTTGAAGAAATGGCAACCCTGAAAATCGAATTTTCTTATTCACAAAACTTCAAAGGCGGAATCAATCGAACATTCGTTGCAATCCTCGCGTAGATTCTTCCCTTTTATACTGTGATGCAAAAATGGGTCGCGGAAGTACATTTCAGTGCACTTTTCGTACTGCAGTGCATCTTGATGTATGAATAATTAGAATCACAGCGTTTAAAATATATAAAAACATAACAAGAAATTCCGCGCTTCATGCAAGCGGCCTTAAAGTGTAAATGTGATAATATGCAAAACGAGAGATAAAAATAGTTTTAATCAACAATGTTACCTACAATCGCAGAAATAAAATGTAATTCTATAAGAATAATGCAAGAACGTTTGCTTTTGCGAAAGAATTTCATTAACGCTATTTATAATTTTTATTTTTTATTAATCGATATACAATTCCAATTTATTTTTATTAGCGATAATAAATTGGAAAGTGCATAACTTCTAATTATAAATTTTATTTTATTGAAAGAAGATAAAAGCCTTTATATAGAGAATATTGTATATTATATATATAATAAATAATAAATAATTTGTATTTCGGAAAAATTTTCATACATGAGAAAATCTGCTTTCAAAGAAAAAAACATATATCTGTAAAATGTTTTCACTGAACGAAAACACTCTATTTCGTAAGATTGTATTTGAAATCGAATAGAACCATCTTTACAAACAATTCGTAGTAAACCATCGATATCTCGAGCAATAAAGCGTTTACGCATATAAATCCATCGATCTTAATTTATATATAAACTTCTTTCGTTTAGACGAAATATTATGTAGTAAAAAGAAATCCATTATTATTTTTGCATGAAATTGAATGGAAAAATAATGGATTTCTTTTTACTACACCTAATATTACAGAGCTGTCTTTGAATTAAAATATCATCGGCTTCGCAAAGACGAGTTTGCAATTAAACCAAGCATGCGCCTTTTTCCTCTTTTGGAAGGTATTGGAAAATCAAGATCGTTTTTAAAATGGTTCAATAGTTAGCTAAGCATTCATTAAAATTCGTATATTTGTTTATATCATTTTTACTATTATTCGCAAAGGGATGAAGTTAAGATAGAATGTTCACTTAAGTTTTTCATTTTCAAAACGGCATAGTATTACGTTGCTGGATCGTATTTTTTTAATGACATATTTAACTTTTTATGTGCCGTAAAAAAAAAGTTTTAATAATGCCATGTATTTTCTTCAGATTTATTTTCAGAGAAATGCCTTGTATATTCTGAACAATTTATAGGAGGTACAAAAGTAATAAAAATGTATAACGATAATAATCCTGCTAATTTTAAATCTGTTATATTTTTTGAGTAAAAACTTTTCTTATGCAATATTTGTTATACTTAGTGTCCCAAAACTGTAGCAAGAAAATTCTAAAAAAATTAAGTGAAATAGTTACGTGTAAATTTTTATTTTTAAGTGATAATTTTTTAGATTATAATGGTTTAATGTGATCAATTACAAAAGACTACGTTTAGACGGTTATTTGTGAGTATTGCTGAGGTGCGCTCCCACTAATATTACCGCATACGTTACTCCTGGACAAGTGGCTGTCGAAACTGACTGCATAATTGGTTTGGCTATATTTAAATCCTCATATCTAAAAATTAGTGTTTAAAATAAAAATTTATAACTTATAACTATTTTATTTAATTTTTTGAGAATTTTCTTGTTTTGAGTAGCAAATTTTGAATAGCGAATTTTGCACATCCTGGATATCATTCATGTTATAAAATCATAGATTTAAATTTTCGAGGTTTTAAAACAAAGATTTAAATTCAAAAAATGTTTCCGCATTATGCACATTTACATCTCATAAAACATCTAATCCCATGTAATGTCTCTATTTCTAAACATGTAAAATTGTATTCTCGATTATATAGAGTGTTCCAGAATATTTCCGCCAAATATTTCGTGTACTGGTAAAATAGACTAAACTACTTTACTATTTTTTTTATAGAGAGTTCTGAGAATTTTTCAGAAATTTTTAGTACCGTATTTTTTCATGTTGATTAAAATAGTTGCTAATAAGAAAATGCAGTACTAAAAAATTGATAAAAAATTCTGAAAAAATTCTTAGAGCTCTATGAGAAAAAATTAAGTAATTTTTGTCCTTTGCTATTTTTCTATGAAGATAGTACTTGAGTAAAAAAGTATTGAAAATCAATATTTGATGAGTTTTAGTAATTAATATCTTGTTAATTATTGCGAAAATGGTACAGAATTTTTTGATTCAGTTTAGTCCGCTCTATCAGCATGGGAAATATTAGTCATTCTGGGACATCCTGTATACACGATGCAATTTACATTGTATAGCATCCTATGCGCGAGACTGTAATTGTGTATATAGGATTGAAGAAAGGGTGCAGTGCGAATATTCGTATTTCATCGCCACGCACCAAGAAGCGGTAATAACAATCAATCGTTTGTCTAAAGCAAATCTCGGCAAGTTAGTAATCATCTAATTGAAATTGGTTATGCACAAAATCTCTCCGCTTCAATATTTACATTGGAATCAATAACAGCATTTATGTATGCGAACACGTTCTTGCAAATAGTCAATAATTTATTGCGCCTGTTTAAACTATAAGCGAGTAAAATGTTTTTGGATATCTTTTTTTCTATTCTGTATCTGTGATTCAGCATTTTGAATTTAATTATAAATCATATATAACATATACACACACACACACACACACACACACACACATAGAATAAATGTTTTAGATTCTTAATGTACACGATTGCATTATTCATGTTCTCAGCATTTTTTTCTTTGCAATATTAAAAATATCTGACCTAAATAATGGTCTATATTTTTTTTCTAAAAAACTTTGGTATCTAGGAAATAAATTTTGTACATATTCTTCGATGAGAAAATTTCGAAAATTCATCGTAGAACATGAAACCGGTCATATATGGAGTATAATTTTGCAACAAAAAATTTTTATTTTTTTTCTTTTCAATTAATTTTCAATTAATCCTCAATTATCTAAAAATTTCATGCACTATTAAAGAAATTGAAAATAAAAGAATTTGTGTTAAATATTATAAATAATATTATAAATAATATTATAAATAATATTCAAAAAATATAATCAACATAAAATTCAAAAATATTCAAATCAAAATTCAAAAATGTTTTTTCTAATTACATAATGTAATAATTTTTTGTAACATAATATCAATAATAAATTGTTAAAAATCTATATTAATATAGATCTATATTAATATAGCATTGTTTAAAATCTATATTGCAATAAATCGTTCAATTCATACTTATTTATGCACAAAAAAATGACATTTTCGGATTACTCATGCAATAACTAAACTTTTTGAATAGTCGACAGTGCAACTATTTTTTCTTTTGTAATTTGGAATAACAGCTTTAAGATATTGAAATATATTTTTCTTTTAAACAATTTTGCTTCGGAGTTTTACATTTTTATATAAAAATGTGTATTTTCCTCATTTTGTTGATTATAATTATTATTAGTTATAACATTTATATGTAATTTTTTATAAATATATAACTTTAAATATATAACTTTAAATATTTTCTAAAGATGTCGAAGTATATGTAAGAATTTAATAATTTTTATATACTTGTAAAAGTATACAAAAATTAAGGGCGAAAGACATCGAGTGTAGTAAAGGTGCCAAAAATTGTCGTATATAAAGAGTTAATAAAATGAGTAATTTAAAATTACAGCAAAAAATTGAACATAAATCAAAAGATGCGAAATATATTTTCGCATATATATATATATATAAGTATTCATTTCATGCTAAACATATTTTGCGTACATAAATTATATTTTATTTTCACTCACACGAAATTGTGAAAATATTTTACCAAATAATTATTTTCGAAGCAGTGTTTCCACTGTTCTTAAAAGTTTGTTCTAAAATATTTCCAACTTTCAACATTGTATAATTTGCAGTCGCATTGTATTCTTTTCTATTGGGTGAGCTTTTAAATTGAAGCTTCAAAATAATGCACGTCGCATTATTGTATTGTACATTCTGGTTCCATTTGTGCAATCCTTTTCATTGCAGGTACGTACCAAACAGAATGTAAGCTTCAACTGGCAGGATTCCATTAAATGAGAAACACCCGTAATATTCGGTGAGTAAATATTTCGCCACGTATAAAATAATATATTGTCGCGAGTCGAATGAGATAAGCACATTGTTGCGATATACAATTCTTGTTTTACATACATCTGAAAGGTTAAACATATAATATATGGGAATTAGTTCGTACAATGATCGTAATATATTATGACAAGTGTTCAGTGAAATACAATAACACGTCCACATACAACTACATGAAATATAGTTACCAAATGGATTACGCAAATCACATACAAATACCGCAAACAGATTTATATGACTTCTGTAATTTTTTATTTTCGATTCTATATATAATAATATAAATATGTATTTTTATTAATTGCTTCGATTGTATTATAAACCTTCTTAGCGTTCTATTGTAAGAATCTATTAGAATAATTTTTATCAGACTTGTTGCGAAAAAAAAGAATAAATTTTTAAAAATTTATTATTATTAACGTTAATGGAAGAAAAATAATATTTGAGAAGAATCATAGTGTGTCATCATTTTCATTTTTTAAATGAAATATTAATCATTATTTTACATATAGGTACGTAATTTATATTTTGACAATTTTAATGAAAAAAATGTCAACATAAAAAAATATTTCTATTATATTTTGCATCGTTATTACATCTAATGTAAAAAAATTATATAAACGTATATTTCCGCATGTTTTAACCATCACAAAGAAATTACGGTTATAATGCATGACAAAGGGTGCGGCTTCTACTCGTAAATTTTATTTGTGATGATATACGCGCTTGCGAAATAATTAGCAGAAACGTAAATGAAAGCATATTGAAAGGCATATACATCTCATTAAAATAAAACAAATGCAAAGGAAATAATTGTACTTGAGATTATATACATTTCCAACTAATATTTGTCTAATAGTCTCGAAATAATTCACAAGAAGAGTACAGAGAGAAGCAAGCTTTCTATTATGCACATACGTTACGCCTTTTTTCTCTCCGTTACTCATCTCTGCGAAAATACGATTTGAAGGGCTAACAAAATAAAGCAACACAATAAGAACGACCGAAGGTATCGGTCCGACGAACTAGAAAATGAAATCTTCACGGAATAGTCCAGAAAGACATTGTACATCTATTTCTCCATTGGCAGACAAATGCACTTTCACGGTCGAAGAAATTGAAGAAACAAAGTACAAACAAATATAGCAACATGAAAAGAAGCTCTTTATATACACTGGTAAATTGTTTACAACAAAAATTTAAGTGATTTATCCTGAAAAAAAAACGAATTGCTGATAAAAAACAAAACGAGGAGAACAATAAAGTGAGATTTTTAAAATACAACAAAGCGGAGATAACACGATTTTATATGTAGTTATGTGGCGTATGCAATTTTATAATTGCAAAATCTATTTAAGTAAAAAATTACTAACAATATCTAATTACTTTTTGATCTATGTTTCTTTGCTGTTGCATTTTTTTGCATCATGCCGTAATATTTTAGAATTGCATTTATTTGTAACGATAAATTGGAACAGATAACAAATAAACTTTAATAAATTAATTTTTCTAATGAAAATAATGTTCGTTGAATCGCAAGTAATCATAGATAAAATTTTATGTTAGAATTATAATAAAGACTAACATAAAGAATATCAAAAGAACAATAAAAATGCTTTGCATGCATATTAAACCGTGTTGCATTCGCTGTTTACGCAAAAGATTTATGAACATAAATACGCAACTACTGTTGGAATTCTTCGTTATATGCGTTGCTTCAGAAAAAATTTAATTTCGTATGAAGCGCCGAGTACCTTTTTTTATTCCAGCGCTGAACACGAAAAAAAAGGTCGAACAAAACTCTTTCGCGACCCGATATTGGAAATTCTACACGAAATCGAACAATGTTCGGCTTACAGTTCTTTTGTTTTGCGTGGAATGTTTGTAATTATCAAAAATCGTTCATCCGTATGTCACCTATTTTTTTTTTATGAATTTTAGTTTTACGAAGCATTTATGCGCTGTAGTCGCAGAAAGCGCGATAAATCATTCGTTTCTAAATTTGTATCCGTTGCAAACTACACCACGTATAGATCTCGAACGTTCAAAGCGTGTAACGTGATTTTACATTAAATGCCATGTTAATTAACTGACGTTAATCGAAGTGGGAGGAATTGTAGTGGAACATCGAACACGTATACTTTGATATCGCGAATCGGTGGACAGTACCGCCGTGTAATGAATGAAATTCTAGAAACAATAATCGAGAGCGAGTTCGTCGTACTGTCAGGGTACAGTCGCGGAGATTTTATTACAATTGCGTTTGTCCACGTAAATCCGTCGGAGTACCTACGTTGCAACTCTCTGATTTTGCTCTGTTTCTCCCAAGTGTATACACGAACTGACGTGGAATATATTTCGCAGAGTTGAAGCTCTGGAGTACACGCGGTGAAATTAATGGATGAACAGTATGTTTTATGAACTACGCGAAGATCGGATTACCGAAAGGAACTTATGCGAAACACGTCTTTTGTGACACCACATGCGTGTTTCACATTTATTAAAGAAATGCTGACCAAATTACCGACATCACATTCGTGTAAAAATCTTCAAATTGACTGAACGGAATTAAAAATCTTTCTATAGGAAAGTAGATGCAAAATTAAGAGATGGTGCTATGGACTTTATATTAAAAAAATATCGAAAATAAGTTAAGTAATAATAAATATTGATTGTTACATTGATTATTAAATAATATAATTTTAATGTCATTTTTGCTTTACAAAAAAGTAAAATAAGAATAATGAATCGTTATTTTCTAATGATAAGTAAAAATAATAATAACTTTTTAACATTACTATCAAGTAATGGTAATGAGTTACTTTTATAAAAAGTAATTGTAACGATAACACATTATTTTTATAAAAATAACATTCTTAATCTTGAGAAAAAATCAGTAACTTACACTTAACTAATAATAATCAGCTTTAGTAGGAACAAGCTTTTACACAGATTTCTCTTTTTGTCCTTTTCTCTTTTTCTTTTTTTCTCTTTCTTTCAAAAATTCAACATCAATTATACATATACTTTCGGATATTATAAGTTGTGATGTGGCAATTATTGTCTCGAATTATAGAAATCATCCAAAAATTTCGATAATAGAAACACCTTCCAATAGAAAATAAATTAAAAAAAAAAACAAAAACATGTAAACAGCAGATATTGCATACATTCCATTTATTATATTCCCTTTTTTTAAATATTTTTTCCCGACATTTTGTCGAAAATATTTCCATTGATATTTCAAAATAACATTGAAATAGCTTTTTTAATAATTGCAATAAGAATAATGTAAATTTTTTTATTGCGATTATAATCAATAAAGTGATTTATAATAATTTTAATTTTGTTTTATTCTTCATGATAAATTATTATTGATGATGCAATTTTATCAAATAATGAAAGAATTAATTAACATAGTGCTTTAACGATGGTTCAGTAACAATAATGAGAATGTGCACATCGCTATAAATAAAATTGTTAATTTACTCTGTAAAGCGTTATTATTATTGTCTTGGAAACGACCTAGTAAAAGTAATTATGCACCAAGTTGATGGAGTTCGTTTAAGTATGTGGATATTCGTGTTACAAATACATAAAATACACATTACGTATCGTAAATCATGCATCGCGTATTTATTGTAAATTTTTATATAAATATTTGTGTTTTTTATGATGTTATATGCGCTGTATGATGTAGATCATAGGTGTTACAAAGCGCACCTACATATTTCAGGCTACAGGAAATTGCACTTTTCTTCCGGACTACGCTTGTAAATGGCAAAACTCTCTGTAGAACAATGTATCGCGGAGAATCGAATCAGTTTTGCCTCAGCGGAAAAGTCATATTGTTCGATACCTAGAAATCTAAAGTTTCAAAGCTTTTCGAACAAAAGTTTCGATTGTCTTGTACCTCTTTGCAGCATCAATCTGCCATGTTACTTATTGATGCCATGAGGCGCACACTTCATTTGTTAACAATAGGAGAAAAATTCTTCGTCCACTTATTTATGTAGAGAGATTGGATTGAAAGTTTAATACGCGGTTTGTCTGTTCAAACATCTCGCGTGAAAAATATGTCAAAAATTGAGTTGATCGACATAAAGAAATGGATACATGCCACTGCACAAGGAATCTATAATTAAATCTTATCCAATTATTTAATAACCAATAATTTGTTACTGACATTTAATTAAAGCTTGTATAACTCTGTTTTATACACAACTACTACGTATTTTGTTATATTAAATTAAACACAAGTGCATATAAAATATATATATAAGTACAACTAACTATTAAAAATAGATCTTTCTATTTAATTTTATATTTTTCTGTATCTATTTTTAATATATTTTTTTTTCGAACTCGTGAATTTGTTTTAAATTCTGGTACTATAAATATCAGTGACATTAATAGATAAATAATAGACAAATAATATTTTAGAAATTAAAATATTCGTAAAAAATAAAATTTTAGATTCGTATTATATGACTGCAAACTTTAATATCCAAAAATTGTATTTGTCGTATCGGTACGAAGTAACGGCTGTATCAGTATACATTAAAATGCCAAGGCAAGAAAAAGCAAAAAGATTATGTTAATTTTATTTATCTTCATTTGATCGTGCAGCTTTTTCTTTTTTGCTTATGCACCTTTTTCTTTTTTGCTTGAATAATTTACGTTCACGAATACTAACAAGAAGTACAAATATTTTGAGATAATATTTGCTTAAAATGAATCTGGATCAAACCCATTAAGCAGATGCATTAATGCCAGATTACTGTAGTATATACACGACAGTATGCCATGACAGTCAATTTAAGACTAATTAGGACACAGTACGTGGCGTGTACGGTCTTATTACGATCCGACGTTGTAAAGGCGGATTAACATAAATCCAAGAAGGCAACTTAAATTATCATGATGTTCTACCCTCAAGTACCGATACAAATGTAACTGTATTAATATTACAGAAAATTTAAAAAAATCGAAATATATGTATACATATATGTATGTACATCATATAAAATAATTCATAATCTTGCAAATGTTCCTCATTGATTCATACTGGTGCTCCAACGACTTCTTTTGTACATTAAAGCGTACAGCAGCGAGAAGGTTGCAGAAAAAATTAGATTCGCTTTCATTGGCCTTATAAAAGAAATCTAGAGAATAAATAAATATCAGATAATAAATGACATTTCGTAATAATGTTTGAATATGCATGCGACGGAAACTCAACCTTTGTCCTTAAAAATAAAAGTATGGTCTAGTTTTTTTTTTCAAATAGCATATATGTACGAAATACTTTCATCTCTCTTAACTTAGCGAAATATTTTAATTGGAATTCCATAAAAAGAGAATAAATAATATTGCAAAGAGAGATGAATAATAGTCTGCAAAGTACGGCTATGTCGTGCAATCATACAATCTGAAGTCGTTTTCATTTGCAGAAATATGTGATATTTCCATAGTGCTAACATTGATTATCTTGATTTTCACGCACGCATGCACACAC
>Ga0157364_1003435_pt1 | contig 15348 bp, 4 predicted proteins | sample AttsexASBM2_FD_111476 | JGI IMG/M metagenome (GOLD analysis project Ga0157364, IMG submission 111476) | Fungus gardens microbial communities from leaf cutter ant in Ribeirão Preto, State of São Paulo, Brazil - Atta sexdens ASBM2 | ecosystem: Host-associated > Fungi > Mycelium > Unclassified ...
GCATTTCTTTTCTTTGAAATAAGAGCACCTGGTCAAATACTGATCTCTCTTCTATTCCTAAGAAAAGTTCAGCATTTAGAGAAGTTTTATGCGTTGCTGGCTTCAATTCATACGTTATCTTTTAACTAGAATAACTCCGAAATTCACTTCTGGATCACAAATGACCCATTGTGTGTACATTTATGAGGGTTGCTTAAAAAGTTTTGAATCTTACATGAAAATAGCATTACTCGTCAAAACCATTCTGATACTACAATCGTATATACATTGTAAGATCTATAAAAATTATAACCATTTTGGACGCTCAGTTATTGTCTGAGAGTCATTTGCCAGTCGATATGTCAGTGTTTTTATAGAAATGAAAAAAATCAGATAAACTGGAACATCGACGATCACCATAACAAAAATTTACGAATTTCGAATTAATTAACTACCCATTGTATTCATCAGATCTGATTCCCAACGACTTTTTCCTGGGCTCAAAATTAGGCTCGGAGAACATAGATTTTCATCCAATGAACACTGTTATCGACTGGCATAAATGACTTTCAAGCAATAACTGAGCGTCCAAAATGGTTACAATTTTCACAGGTATCTTGCAAAACATGTACGATTGTAGTAGCAGAATGGACGAGTAATACCATCTTCATGATGTAGCTCAAAACTTTTCAAACGACCCTTGTATTGTAATTAAAAAAAATTTTTATTTTTTTCTTTATTTTCAACAGAATTTAATCCCAGAACAACATATTAGTCTTTAATAAATACGATGATTTTTAGAACCTTTGTGTTAAATGTTGTCCGTAATATTATGTTATATATTATGTTGTCTGTAACGTTATAAAGAACATTTTTCTAATAAATTATAAGTTTTTTTACATAATAGCAATAATAAAATGCATTATTTAAAATGCATTATTTAAAATGCAATATATCTTCAATTTATAGTTATTCATGCATATTAAAAAAACATTATTTTCAGATTATTAAATATTTAAATTTTTTAGACACTTGAACTTATAATTTTTCTTTTGTTTGGAATGTCGACTTTAAAATATTGAAACATATTTTTCCTTTACAAACATTTTTGTTTCAAAATTTTACATTTTTGTATGAAAAAGTGCATTTTTCTCATTTTATTAACTATATTTAGTTATAACAATTTATATAAATATATAATTATACAATTTATTATATATATATATACAACTTTACAAATACTTTCTATAAATGTCAAAATATACATAAAAATTGCTTAATAATTTTTATATACTTGTAAAAAGTGAGGAAAATTAATCTAAGACCCATCATGTGTAATAAGGGTAAAAAACGCTAAAAACGAAGATGAAAGATCTAAGAGTTTATACCCTTTATTTATTACCGTTTATTTAGAATTTATTGAGTTACGTATTTAAAAAAAAAAGGGAAGAAATCATTATTTAGTCAGATGTAAATATTTCAAAGAAAAGAAATGAACAGGATATGAAATAACTCAATCATGTGTACTTCGAATTTGCGATCTTTTTAATAAATAGTAACGATATAGACTATAGAGAAATATATAGGATTAGCACGATGACATTATTATATAGAATAATCCAGACAAATCGGCATGTACTGTTTATGAAAACTGAATCGAAAAGTTTTCTATTATTTTGCAATGGTCGCAACAGTTAACGAAATATTAATTTCTAAAACTTGCCAAATAAGCGGATAAAAATCGATATGTATAAAACAACAGTAAGATTCAGAACAGTAACTCTTTCAAAGTACTTTATGAAATATCTTAAAGATATTTCTTAAAGAGCTCTTAGAAATATATTTTAAAATTATTTTATGCGTCGATTTTAGACATTTTGTTTATTCGGTAACTAAAATTTGGTAGCTAAAAAATATGCGAAAATTGCAAAATGGTAGAGGACTTTCTAATTCAGTTTTTTATAAATAACACGTACAGGCCGACGCCTCCGGTTGGTCTAGACCTGTATATCCCCGTATATACAGTTCACAAAATATTTTATGTTTCAAGACTTCTTTTCAGTTTTCAATATTTCTAAATTTTAATTTATTATAAATACTTCTAAATTTAAAAAATAGAAAGAAAGGCTACAAATTATGTAACTTTAATTGATCGTTAATTGATTTATGCACCGTGATATCTAACTGTCATTAATCTTTTTTTCTAATTATTTCTAAACTTCTTTAAAAATGTACGATTAATTTAATTATAAAGCAATAATGAAATATATTATGAAATATATGAAATATATTGTATAATTAAAAATTCTTTATTTTTAAATATTTTTAATCTATATATATTTAAAAATATTTAAATATATAAAAATAAAGAATTTTTGACTTGTCGAAATTTCTTTCGTTCATTCCACACGATACTTTATACGACGACATGTGTCTCGAGCAGTTATATCTCAAAAAGATAGTTCACGAGAGACAGTCTTGACAATGTAGATATATCACATAGCTTTGTATCTATTATTTGAATGAGTATTTTCGGGTTATTCGTTGATCGTTTCACGTTCACTGTTACGCGATGCCGAAGGTCGGCAGCGTAAACATGGCCTCGACATAGTGGTCATACGCGAATGAAATACATCAGTCTCGTTTTGCCTCTCGTACCGAATGTCGTAATGTTTGCGAAAATACATCGCTTAGCGCGAGTGACTGTGTACCTATAAAGTAAAAGTGATTCCACATTATTGTTTTATGAGGAGAGAGCATAGACAGCTACAGCTTAACCAAGTTACTAATTGAGTAGATAACTGATTAATCCGGTGACAGATATATAATATTATTCCTAGATTTTTTATTAAACTTTTAGCTGTCATTTTATATACAGAAATTTAAAAATTAAGACAGATGCTGCGAAAGCAACTACAATTTTAATATTTGGTTAAAATTGCAGTCGCTTTTGAAGTAGCGGAATTAAAAATAAATTAAATCGATTAAAAACGCTTTTCGCTAATCATTTATATCATATTTATATATTTACGTATATTTATATATATATATATATATATACGTTAATTAGTTAGTTATTTTATTTTAATTATTATAAATTAGGAAGAAGACAGTACGTTTGACTGACGAATTATTAATTTAAATAAGACATTTAAATGTGAAATAATATTGGATATTATAATTACAGTGCATTTTTATTTTATTTCTCGATAATTCCATAAAAATTTGTCTATATACTACAGCTAAAAGATTAACAAATGAATTTATGACATTATACTGAATATAAATGTTTTGTGAGACTTGTTATAAGAATTATTATATCACAAGATATTAATAAATGTATGAATAAATTTATAATGATGCTCCTAGATTCATTTGCAATTCGCGTTCTATGAGTGAAAGCTGCGAATTGTTGATAGAGATTCAAATGTTATTAAATATTAAATGCGATGAATATTAAATGCTATTAATATTGCAAGTGATATTACGTATGCGCGATGTTACAGTTTCGATATTCTCAAAATATATCTTTCTCCGCGCTTCATTTTTTTGCAAATTGATAAAAATCGAATAAATCATAATAATATCAGTAAATGGTAATTCTTGCAATTAATCTCAATTTTCACTAAAGAGTGAAAATTGAGCTATAATAGTTTTAAAAAAAAGTGGCTCAATTTTCAATCTTTAAGAGTGATATTTCATTCTTCAGAGTGAGATTTTCACTCTAAAAGTTTTAGAAAGAGTACATAAATTATTAAATAAAATAATAAAATAAAACAATAAATTGGCTAATTTTATCTTGATAAAATTTGGAGAGAAATTTTTGTTATATATACTCAAATTCTTTGGAATGGAATTTTATTCTAAAGAGTGAAAAAACTGAGTCAGTCTGAAAAAGAATAAGTAATTTAATTTTCCATCTTTAAGACTGAGATTTCACTTTTCAGAATGAAATTTACTCTAAAAATTTTAGAGTATACAAATTATAAAGTAAATATAATGAAATAAGAATAATAAAATTAACGTTACCATTATTTTCTAAAAAGCAAAGTCTATATATATTTAAAATAAAGATTTCCAAATCTTATCAAGATTGGCAAGGCTAATTTTATCTTGGTAAAATTGGAAATCTTTGTTATATATTCTCTTAATTTTTGTTTGTAAGTGGAATCTCACTCTAAAGATTGGAAATTGAGTCAATCTTGAAAAAGAGTGAGTTAATTTTCAATCTTTAAGAGTGAGATTTCACTTTAAAAGTTCTAGAGAGTGCTTTGACAGATTTATGGAACAGGATACATACTATAACTATATATTTATATTATTATATTTAAATTGGTACATTGTCATTTCATATCAATGCAACGCGACGCAAAATAAATAACATCACTTAGATAACGCTTTATAAATCTCGCTTTCCCGGATATTCGGATATCGTTACTAATACTAAAATACTACAGCTTCTTACAACTATCGACGTTGCAATGGCAATTGACATCGCCGACACTATCGTTGTAAGTTTTCACTTTTAAATCACTTTTTACGGATAAAAAAATTACGAAAAACTTACAAAACGATTTCGCTACAGCTTTACGACAGAAATAAACTAAAAACTAAATTAAATAACTTCGCTTTTTAAACGCAAACAAAATCAAAAACAAGAGATATATGGGGTGAATCAGAGTCGTTGAACCAATTTTTTATCCTATGAAAAAATAATTGACTGCACACATTATAATTCAATTAGATATGAATCGATAATTTTCTCATATAGTAAAAATTTGATTCAACTCTGATTCATCACCCTGTATATGTATGTATATATATGTATTAATACTGTTACATTGTCATTTCATATCGATACAACGCAAGATAAATATATAACTGAGATTGTACATTGCACGAATATTCGAATACTATTATATGATTACAAAAGATACGGGTACTTACAGAGTTATCTGACATACCACGTTGCAATTGCAGTCGGCATTCCCGATATTTTCGACGTTCGTTTTGCCTGCAAGTTATTTTTTTACAGATAAAATCGTAAAAATCCGCGCGGAGCGATTTTGGTACAACTTTACACTAGAGATTACCGGCGTGAAATGGCGGCTGTTGCATGAAGTATCGCGTGCGATGCATCGTCAACTTCGTTTGGTACATTCACAACCGTGCTCGACAACCTTTACGATTTAGAGATCGCTGAAATAAGATATTTTCTTATAATTTATTACATTTAATATTGCATTGCTTGATATTGATGCAATGTGGCGCAGAACACCGCGTTGCAACTCAATTGTATTATCATTGCGCAACTGAAAACTTGAACTGTATTACATCGTTTTGTTCAAAAATCGTTACTAAAAAGGCACGGCTTTACTCACGATTAGAATTCAGTTAATTGGTGTCTCCGATACAGCCGGTATTCGTTTTTTTACTTGCGAGTCACCTTTTACAGGTAAAAACATGAAAGATGCGCAATGTGATTTCGATGCGACTTGATGCTAGAGATTCACGACGCGTAATGACGGCTATCGCGCGAAGTATCGCGCTATCGTTCGCGTGCGAACGCGTCGCCAACTTCTCTCGATATACGTGCGCCCCGCATTTGAAAATAGGAACGTTTAGAGCGTTTTCTTTCTCGCGCTCGAAGTGAGATATCGACTCGTATTCAAAACACACTTTTAACGATGCGCGCATTTATACAGCTTGTATTACATATGTTGCTCTCTAAATTCTTTGAAGTGGAATCTCACTAAAGAATGAAATATCACGCCTGAAAATTGAAAATTCTGTCACTCTTTTTCAAAAATACTTTCTAAATTCTTTAGTCTAGTCTTGAAAAAAATGACTCAATTTTTATTCTTTCAGAATAAGACTTCACTCCTTAGAATGACTAAAAATTTTAAAGAATATATTAAGAAAAAATTCTGATTGAAAATGAGCGAATCAGAAGATTCCGACATATGAATCAGAATTATCTCAACTAAAATTGTAATAGATTTAACCAGAAAATTCTGATTGTCTATTTTCGACTAGAATTAATGCAACCAGACTCTCTTTCCAGTGCATAAAATCTTAGAAATAAATGCTCGCATTTATCGATAAAAGCACGTTCTAAATACGGACTGTTGCAACGCCTGCAAAGCGCTCAGAAAGCGCTTATGCAAGTGACATAAGCGCTTTCTGAGCGCTTTGCAGACGCTGCTGTGCTACGTAGGATTTATTGTAACTCATTACATTTAATACCACTATTGCCATTATTATGCTAATATTACCACTTAACTTGAACGCGCGCTGTGAAATCGGCATCGTATAGTTTAGGTCGTAACATGTATCGCGCTGTTTAAAAAATCTTCGAATATCTTCAAGAACTGAAAATACGCAGCTACTTACGTTAATCTCAGCATACGCGTTGCAATCTATACTTCTGATATTCGTTTTCATCCGCGATGCATTTTTTTATGAATAAAATTACGGAACGACTTTCCTACGTTTTGGTGCCTAAAGACGCGCAACGCGAAATGACGATTACCGCGTGAAGTATCGTACGCGTGTCTTGCAACGGGTTACCAACTTTAATCCACGGTCCGAAAGCTTTAGGCCGCTATTACATTTTGTGCGTTTTTGTCGACAAATGTGTGTAGAACAGAGAGATCTTTGGAGCTCTCTATTCTATAGCCAATCGACAGGCTTGAAAAATTTGTCGTATGACAAAAACGCACAAATGAAATAGCATCCTCAGAGTTCGCTTTCTCGAAATAAGATATTTATTGCAAAACTCTTTACATTTAATATTACTATTGTTATTATTGTACTAATATTGCCACTGGATATATCATAAATGCGATACGGCGAAATTCATATTGCGCTTTTTAAAGATTGGAATATCTTTAACCTGCAATCTTTTTTCCATTCCGATTCTTTTTATTGTTCTACATGGAAAGAATGATTTTGCTGAAGTACCTAGATCTAAAAATAATTCTGTTTGACCATCAAAATAATTATGGAAGAAATTCAAATATTATTATAAGCAATGCTACAAAAAGTTTGTATACATACAGTTTAGCAACCATGTTTTGTGGATCTTGCAGAATTATTTTGATGAGTCTTTCAAAATTATTTTTGGATTTGTACCTAACGAAATTTTTAGATATTTATGTAAAATTGTTCTTCTTTCCGTATAAACTTTTTTAAAAGATGTGAACAAGGATTATTTTTCAACATTTCTGTTACCGAATAATTTTTTTAACTAAAATGTTAAAACCTTTACTAACAGCTCTCCTTTATTTCGCAGAAATCTAAGAGTGAAATTTTACTTGTGCCAAGAAAGACTCGAATTGCAGACAGAGGATTAAGAATTCTGAAAATACGCAGCTACTTACGATAATCTTAACATACTGCATTGCGATCTACATTTCCGATATTGGCTTGCACTCGCAATTTTCTTATGGGTAAAATTACGGAGCGACTTAGCTACGATTTGACGCCTAAAAACTCACGGCGCGAAATAGTGGCTATCGCTTGAAGTATCGTTTGCGCGCGTTTTTCCGAAACTCATCATATAAAATTCATAGACCAGTATTCATAGTCGATTTTTATATTTAAGACCGTCTTAAATATTAAATAAGACTATCTTAAGACGTAATAAGCCAATCAGAGATCGGTATTCACAGCCGGTCCTTGTATTTAAGATTGTCTTAAATAAAGCCTTAAGATGTGATGATAAATAAGCTAATCACATAGCGATATTCATAGTCCGTTCTTATTTTAAGAATGTGTTAAATAATATCTTAAGATGCTGTTATAGTCCTCTGATTGGCTTATAACATCTTAAGATTATACTTAAAAGTTTCAAATACAAGAACAGACTATAAATACCGGCCACAGAGCGTCTTACGACATTTAATGTCTCAAAATAATATGGACTATGGATACGGCCAATATTTTTCAGACATGATACAGTCCACTTGGCGCTTCGAATACTTCGCATTTGATTGACCAATCAGAAAAAAGAATTTCACCAATCAAAAATGCTTCGAAGTATTTATTGCATCAAGTGAAGCCTGAAATAGAGTATTCATAACTTATCACATAGATTATTACATGTATTATTAATTATATAACATCAATATGACGCGAAATGGACGTTCGCAGCTTAGATCACATCACCGATGAGACATTATTAATAACTTGCGCATACATTTTCTTAATTAATTACAAATTAATTAATGCGACCGCCGGAAGTGTGAATGTACTAGATTACAGACATTGCATACTGTTAAACATTTAAAACATCTGATATAAATATCTGAATAATTAACTTATAATGCAGTATTAATGATCACGCAGTAATCATAATGATTTATAATTATCCGGATGTTTCGCAGATAAGCGCAAAAATATTACATGTATCTCTGCGAAGCTACATTCGTTTTCATAGTTTTCACTCACATGGATGATCGGCCATGGATGAAAGCTATAAAATGCAACTTCAAATATAGATGTATGTACGATATTCTTGCGTCCGACGTACAGATATCTATGAAGCATCTAAAAAACGATAAATCGTAAAATTATCCTTGTATTATAAATTATTCGTTCAAATATCGATAGTCACCCATACTGTTATGAGATGATCAGATTTTTAATTAATGTCTCGTCGGTGATCGTATATTCTACATCACACTTCAAATATATAAGTACTGAAAACATGTGGCTATTTACAATAATCTGATATAATAGCCGCAATTTTTAGCCGCAAGTTGTAAAAAACATTATGAAAACGTGGAGTGATTGCGATGCGTTTCGCCCTAATCGTCGCAACGTATAATGGCAGCTATCGCACGATATATCGTTCGATTGCGATTCGCGCGTCACGGCAAACATTTATATTCGCATTATCGCCATTCGCAACTCGTTACGCAGCCACACTAATTGATCGCATATCGTTTCGTCCCGGTATTCCCGAGACTCGTCATTATTCGCGAACAGTAAAATCTGCAAACGAGAGTGAGCGATTTTTGTGTGTTTAAGAAATTAAGGATTAGCGCATCTCGGCGGCAATCAATCGACGTTCGAGTGCACATGTTGCCTATCTTTTGCCGTGGGTCGTGATCTAAAATTTCCAAAAATATATTATTAATTTTTATGATACAGGTTGGATACGTTTAGCAGAGAAAACTAATTAATAAGCTCAGTGATTTTTTTAATTATTGGTGCATTCAGGATAACTGCTTACTGAGTGGCTTAGTGAGCCCTTTTTCCGATTGGCATATTTTATTAGATCCTATTAGGTGATTTAATTTTGCTTTTTCTTGGTGCAAAATTTTGCAAGAGAGAGGGTTTTGCACTAATGTCAATGTGTTGTCAAAGACATTCCAATTACAGCTATTATTTCTTAATGCTTTAATATTCCATGATATTTAATTTCGTTTATTAATAATGGATGCAGTAAACATCGTGTTACCATTTTACGTTTATATCATTTAAAAAAATAAAACTTCCTAAAGTATTTTTGACATGCGTTGTTTATGTTTTTTAATCAGAAGAAAACGACGACTAAAGGTTATAGAACTCTGATAGGAATTTACGTTGTTCCATCAATTAAGACATATGAATATTGTTCGGTCAATTCAAATGTGATGATTTCAATGTTAACGATAAAAGCTGGAAAATATGCAAATTTGCAAGCATTATTGGACGAAATCCAGTTATCCATTTCAGAACTTGCCAGAGAATTAAATTGATCGTACAACAGTTATTAAACATTTACATGATATGTTGTTTAAATAAATCAGTTTTTTTTTTAGAAAAAATACTCTCAAAACTAAATCACACTCCTAATAAAGTAGACAATCAGAATGGAAGAGTTCACTGAGCGATTGTCGTTCTGAATGCATCCATTAAAGGATCAAAGAACGCTTACTGATCAATTTTCTCTAAAATGTCAGAACTTTTTGCAGCATTGCTCATTATGCTTTCGATTCCTACTATAATTATTTTGATGGTCCAACAAAATTATTTGTAGATCTGTATCTAAATTTTTAGATATTTTCCGTCCTTTCCATGTAAATCTAGATAATAATAAATATATAAATCCATAAGAAATAGTAATAATATATAAATTATTTTCAAATCTGTATCTAGCTAAATTTCTAGATACTTCAGTAAAATTGTTTCTTCCATTTCTTTCGTGTATATATTCAAAATTTATGCATCAAACGTCGTTAATATATAATTACAGTAGTAATTCCAAAATACATTAACTTCAGATGTAAGTTACGCAAATTTAATCTTGAACAATAATATTCATCATGAACGTACTCGCGGCTGTACTCCATTTGACTTTATCGCCAACACTTCTTTTCTTTTATCTTTCCCGTCGATCGGCCAAAAGAGCTTTCAACTCGAAAATGCGGTGAATCAACACCGAGTCGATGGGTCACGGACCGAGAGAAAGAGGATTCCTCGATATATTAGACATCGACTATCGGGGCGCAGCGATCGACCATTTTGATGCACGGCGGCGCTTCTTTGCTTGCGAAACAAACAGAGGCAATTTAGAGATCCTCCGCGGGGCTGGATAGACTCGACAGAGAGACCGATTCTATATTCTCCCGTCCGCCTGTGTTTTTCTTTTCTCTTTCTCTTCTACTTGGCTCCATCCGACCTGATCCCCTTCACCCTCCGCTCCCGTTCTTTACGTTTTCTTCACGTCCGGACCTCTGAGATTCCTCCCATTAACCCACTACTACGGATTTACTTCTCGCATTTTTAAAGAAATTCGCGAAGGAGAGAAAAACGTTTCTTAAATATCTCGCGACTATCGTGAATTAACGTTTATCTAAATCAGATCCGAGTTAATCGCGTGCGCGAACATGAATTTTCAATAATTCTGCATGCCGTAGAAACGAGAAAGTAGTAGCACAAGTACGCACAGAAACGTGATTCTACAGAAATGAATTATTATCTTTTTTTAAAAAAATAATCACTGTAAAAGAAGCACCGATTCGGAGTGACTTCTCTTCACTGTACTGTTAAATTCATAATGTTAAATTATATCCAATTTGAGTTCTTTTTAATCATTTCTATAGGTCACCATTGTTTCTACACAATATATTATTAATTTAACTAGAACAATTCAATTAAACAATTTAACCCAAGAAAATGTATTAAATTAAACTAAAATTTAATTTATTATTTACTAAATATATAAAATGGATGAAACTAACTATAGAAATGAATTGATTTATATTTCGATATACATGGAGGTTAAAAAAAATCTTTTAACTCAAGAAAATAATTATCATTGTTCTTTTGATGTTTAGCGGTGAGAGAAAAATGTTTAATATTTATGACTGTAATTGTATGGTAAAATAATTATGATGAGGAGCTTCATTTTTATATTTTTATTATTGCTATTATAATGTTTCCAATAAGCAAGTATCATTCTTTCACATTCCGACAATATTGCAGCAACGTTGCAAATATATAGTTGGTAAAAAAAGCGATTATAATTATAATCGTTAATTATGCTAACTATATATATATATATATATATATATATATATATATATATATAAAATATATATATATTTTTTTTTTAATGTATAAAACTATAAACATTATTATTATTATTAGCATTTTCATTTATAAACACCATCTTAAATATAATTAATTATTATATTAATCATTTTCGGTGCCAACATTATAACAATAATATAGTATAACTATACAAATAGAGCTTCTCACCATAATTATTTTACCATGCAATTATAGTGACAAATATCAAACACATTTCTCTCATATGTGCGTTCATTGTTCCCTCGACACTACCTATATTTTTTCACGAGAAATTTAAACATCATTTTACTGCATGTTTAAATTCGTGCCAGTTTGTACCTCGAAACTCGAATCCGTGCAAACGCCCTTCGATTTTTTTTTTCTTTTCCACGGTCTCTCATTCGCGGTTTCTAAAAGTAGCATAAACACACGGACGACCATTTAATTAGACTTCTGGTCGCCCGAACCACCCACCTTCGTTCGTAATTACATTCGTCGACCATCACCGTCATCCAGTCTCTCTTGGAAGCCATGGATAAATAATCCGGTCACGCGAATCCATGCGTACCGCAAGAACACCAGAACACCTATTATCCAGAACATCAAGATCCACAGCACGCGCTGCAATGAGATTTTAAAAGCCAACTGAGACAAAACCGAAATTGTACCAATAAGATTCGTACACGCGCATACATATACATATGACGAACGACGCGAAAGATAAACGTGAGATTCGAACCAGCTTATTCGATTTATTTCAAATTTCATCCAATTTTCCATCATTCACTGTAGGATTCCGATAGATTTGTCAGACTTCAATAAACATATTAGACTTGAGTAATTTAAACGATCGAATCGCGCTTGGAATTTAATTGCGCGATGTCGAATATGAGTGGTAATATTTTTTTATTGTATATCCGGTATTGCGAAATTTATTCTCCGATTTAATTGAAATCCCGTAAAACATCTGAAAGGCTATACACAATGGAACGTGTAATTCAGCGATTGCTTTACAGTGTCAAAGCCTGCGGAGGGAAGGGGGAGGGGGGGAGAGGAGATTTCGTTTAAACTGGTTGGCCAACATTCTATATCGCGTCGAATAGGTATGATATTTCATTTTGTAAACGCGGTGCGGAACCACATTTCCTGATTACGCGTAATGGCGTGCGATCCGTATATGGCGTGAAACATTCGCGGTCGCTGCCCCACTCGATTCGCGGTAACGATTTGGGCAAAGAGATTCGGGGGCAGAGACCGCCTGTCGTTCCCTCGTAGAAATATGCATGTAATACGTGTTGCCCGAATACCATCCGTGCCGCCTGCAGCGGTGGAGAGACACACAAAGGAGACCAACGAATCGTACACCCACAAAGGGGAGAAACCCGCGTCTTGCGACTCAAAGCGATCCCGCGCGATATTCGCGTGCAGGCAGTCGTGCGTCGCCGGATACATATGTAGGGACAATTTCGGCGAATTTATATGCTAATTCGCCATGCTCGTCGAGATTAACTTGCTGTTCTAGTTAACCATCGCGAATCCGAGAGCTCGGCCAGCCCTTTCCCTCCTACCCCTTTCCTGGCTACCGCGCGACAACAAAGTCGCGCCTCGCAAACGAGTGACGTAAACACGACAGTCGCCGTGGTACTCGTCCCACGAAATTCCACTCCGTCAATTGGACAAATCCGATCTCCGAATGTCCCTTTTGCTGGCATTCGTCCCTTTCTGTTCAGACTTTCGATCCAAAGCACGGAGATTCACATACCATTCACAATTAGGAAAGCCGACTTGAATGCTGCAGGAATTTTCCCTTTTTTCCCCCTTTTTCAGAGAGAAACAAACATTAAACAAACGTTACGCATATTAAAGAGGTCGAAAATACAGGCGCACCTCACATAAATTTTGATAAAAATATGAGTAAACGCTAATCAAGTTCGAATAATTCATTCAAAATAGCGCCATATAAATAAGCTCGAAAATAATACCTGGGATGATTTTCACATTCTCGCAGTCAAAATCAAAGCTCAATTGTTTTTTTGATCGAAAATTAATATCACATATTTTTTTCATTTCTTTCTTTGTTTACAAAAATATTGAAAAAATATATGGTATACTCTCTAAATTTTTATAGTGACTCTCACTTTGAAGAGAATCCCACTCTTAAAGATTAAAAATTGAGCTTTTCTTTTTCAAAACTGACTTATTTTTTACTCTTCAGTTTTAAACATTATATAAATTTTTTCAATATTTTTTTTTAACAAGGAAAGAAATGAAAAAATATTTATTTCCATTCCAGAATTTATAAAGTACACATAATAATATCAAATACTAATAAGTTCTAAAAACTTTAACAACATATAATATGTAATTAATAATAGTGACTTTTAATTGAGATGTAAAAAATACCCCAGATGATCGTTTACAAAAGAAAAGCAGATCATTATTCCTAGCTTAAAAGAAGAGCATAAACAGCGACTGACTCTCTCACTCGGCAAAGTAATTAATCATAATTCTACGACAATTATCTGAACAATCGACGTTAATCTCTCGTTAATTTTGCAGCGTTAGTAAAAGCATCGCGATCTACGGGGCGTAGCGTGAATGATCTATATTACACGATAAAAAAGCGACAGATAGGAAAAGAACTTTATTGCTTCAACGTGTTTCTCGTCAAATGATATTAACGATAAGAAACTTATTTCTGATAAGTTTTTGTGGACACGCTAAACATTTTAACGGAGAAAACGTGTAATTCAAAGTATTACCGTAAAGGATTAAGAAGAGGTGCTCGTCCCGGTTTTCCATTCCATCGCCTTTTTGCAAAAGAAAGATCTTCTCGGTCTCGTCTACATTATCTTCGCGTGTATGTAAACATCGCAATATAATTCATTTACGCATGAAAAAAATAATTGTTTCCAGAGAAAATAATCCAACAAAACGAAAAAAACTTCTTAAGTACACACGATTGAGTCATTCGTGTCCTGCGCACCTCTTTTCTTTGAAATACTAAGAGTATTGGCTAAATAGTGTCTTTGTTCTTTCCTTTAATATCCAACTTTACAAACACTTTCTAAACATATTAAAATATAGAATAAGGTAGTGAATTTCAAACATGATACAATTCTGGACAAAATAAGATTTGAATCCAATTTCTGAAGTTCAAGTTTAATTTTTTTTCCTGTTATACTCCCACATTAAGAGAATTACCAAACTTAAATCTCGAAAATTGGATTCAAATTTTATTTTTTGTACAGAATTGTACTATGTTCGAAATTGTACTATTTTACCTTATTAAGAATCAATTAATAATTTTTGTGAATTTGTAAAAGTGATTATAAAAATTAATAGAAGTCACGAACGACAATTGTGTATAGTAAAGAACCAGAAAATCATCGTATGTACTAAGAGTTCGATGCATCTCGATATATAGAATCATAAAGAAAGGCTTCTTTCTTTAACTCTTTGCAAACCTGTATCAGATTAAACTCGACATAATGCAAATTATGATAACCTGTTGCATAATTCTTTAAGCGTTCGAATCTGTGCAATCTAGAATCTATATAATCGGTTATATTTTAAAATATAAAATATTAAAAAATATTAAAAAATAAATAATGATAAGAAACTTATTTCTGATTAGAAAAATAAATAATAAAAATTCATATTAGATCAGCCGATTATAAAGTTGAAAACGAGATCTTTGATGTTCATTTGCGAGAAATAGTTTGGTCAAAGCAAAGAATTAAATGTACAATGAAAAATTGAAAAACCTAACAAAAAACTAATAAGTTTTTTTATATACTCCTTTAA
>Ga0157364_1003436_pt1 | contig 15346 bp, 4 predicted proteins | sample AttsexASBM2_FD_111476 | JGI IMG/M metagenome (GOLD analysis project Ga0157364, IMG submission 111476) | Fungus gardens microbial communities from leaf cutter ant in Ribeirão Preto, State of São Paulo, Brazil - Atta sexdens ASBM2 | ecosystem: Host-associated > Fungi > Mycelium > Unclassified ...
TCCGTCCTTTTTTTCATTGTAAATAAAAATTACCAGCATGTTTTCAATCAATGACATGTAAAAAAAAATGTAGTCTAACGAAAATATTTTCCCGATTGTGCGAATAAATGTAATTAATGCAAGGCACCCGAATTATTCTTCACGAATTGCGAAGCATTATAAAATCGATTATTAAATCGAAGCTGCTTTTTCTTTATTTTTATTTACTAACATAATCGTCGAGGAAACGATTAACTATATATCGTATCAGTTCAACGAGATGTGAAGTATGTAATTATAAAATACAAGAGGAAATTAAAAATCTGGATATCTGCGAGCGTTTCTCCGCGGGGCTCCTTCTATCTGCTGCTGTTGGGTCTAAGCTGGCTGGTGAATGGGAACGATTAACAATCTTAAAACTTACCTGTCTAAGTGACCGAATATCGATATCCTATTCGACTTAACATCGATCGTAATCAGATTACCGTAGAAAATATGGGTCAGCATGGCATGCCAAAGAATTTCACTAACACTACTTGCCGTAGTTACGCAATTACGATTGCTACCTTCCAGCTCGCGTGTCCGCTATTTATATGATTAACCACAAAATCAGTCGATTATCGGGATTATTGCATCAATTACAATTAATTACGATCGAATCGCGCAACAAGAAATTTATTTTTAACATATGTATTCTCTGAATTTTATCACTCTCAAGCTGATCGTAAACTTTCAAGATGTATAAAATCCTTTCAAATAGTCACATATAAATTTAACTTTAACAATATATAAATTTAACTTTAATTGTTAATAATTAAAATAGACAATAGATGTCTTTGTTGCTTACACGGTGCAATGATCATTGATGTCGTTGTCGGGCTTGACGAGTTTGCTTAGAGTTATCTAATGGATATAGAAACGGGAATTTGCTTAGAGTTTGCTTAGAGTTATCTAGTGGGTATAAAAACCGGAATAAATGGGATTATTTTTCTTTCTCATACACACATATACACGACACTCGTAAGTAACGGACATACTCGTGTCTTTGTGTTTTGTAACGAACAAATCAGAGCTGGGAGATGTCCGGAGGAAGCGCTCGCGCAGACCCACGCATGCAGGAAGGAGCCCCCGGCACGTCGGCGACGATCGGTCATCGACAGCGACGGCGACGGCGACGTCCGCCGTCCAGGACGTCACGATTCCCGGGACCGGCCGCACGAGTGTTAATCAGACCTCGCAGTCGCAAATCCTTAACAGTCGTAAAGCGAACCCGGGGAGCATGCTCTCCTCTCTGGGTGGTATACCACCGGATGCCGGTTACGACGAGGTTAGCTTTCCGCCGATGATGAGAAACGATTATGCGTACGCATCGTCCTCAGCAGATAAACAATCGTTATCTAGAAGATCAGATCCCGAGACCGCCTTTGAGGACCCTGCGAGGCACAAGACTCCGAAGAAACCGCTGGGTATTTTGAAGTCGTCAACCGCCTACGGTTTCGCTCAGCAAAAATTTGACGGACAACAAACAAGTATGACCGAGAGCAATAGATCCGACAATTTGTGTGGTTATCGAACTAACGAATCCTGGCACGTTCAAAAGAACGTACAATGGGATTCCAAGGACGATAATGATGAATGGGATCCTGGCATCGATGAGAGCAAAGTTATAAAAGAGTTTTCTTATCAATACATTAACCCTAAGAAAGTGCCGGTGCCATCGAAAACGGAAGATGAGAGCGAGAAATTTGAGACTATGAATCTGGTCCAATGTAGAATTAGGTCTTTCGAGATGAACATGGATGGCGCCAGTCCGGTCAAGGAAATATTGACTATGCAGGAGCCGTTGAAAGTATCGCCACTGCAGGCGACTGAAGCTCATGTTTCAAAGCTTGACTGCGCAAACAAAACCTCGTCTGTCATACGCAGTTTCGCTTTAGGTGATACAAATGCTTCGGAGAATGCTTCCAAGCACAAAAGCATAGAAGAAGGACATGCTAAGCAAGCTTCAACTGACAGTAACAAATCAGTCAAAGATCTTTTAGCGGATTTCGAACGAAAATCACAACAGACTAATCGATCGAAATCCGAGAAGCGGCAAGAATCGAAGCATCGCGAAGATTACGGTGATAATGAAACGTTACGATATGATATTGGAAGTAATTTGGACCGACGAGATAGAGATGATGAGAAAGAAAAATTTATTGAGAAGAACGAAGATATTACGCAACATTTTACTTTGGACACTCTGTATACAGATGTCGTACAGATGCAGAATTCTGATGAATCTTTGAAGCAAAATAAAATGAACAGTTCAAAGGACAGTCTGACAGAACAATGCGTGCCATCAACTGATTTAAATGTTATTCCTAGCTGTACAAGAACAAGTATGACTGAATCTTTATTAACACACAGCGACCAATTCTCCACTGACAACGATATCATTTCGAAGCAGGATGATATTAATAGTGAAGATCACTATCTTCCCATGTCTCCTAGAAAGGCCATATTGGATCCTAACAGTGATGACAGACCGCATCCTAAGATGATGGAAAGTCTATTCGCCGATGAAGAAAGCTCGTATGTGGAGATGGCGCAGAATGGAATGACTCGTTCTCTTTTGGCACCGAACGAAGACGGCAGAAAGCATGATTCAGGCGATTATTCTACATTGGACCCGTCGTCTCATTACGAATTTGTCTGCGTGCGGGATAACAAGATGGAGCCGGTATATATGGAAGTGAATCAGTTGTCCGAAAAGGAGGACGAAGATGGTAGTAAAGCATCCTCGATGAAAAAGAGCAGTGCCAGTGAGAATTCGCCGCATTCCAGAGGCGATCTGCCCGACATCTTGACGGCACTCAAATCCGACAGTTCTGACGCCGATGATGAATCGTCCAAGGACCTAGAATCCATAGACGCGCCACGGCATCCGCGATTCAGTTTGTCCGACACCTTCCGACCGGCTTCATACTATCTGGGAGCTAGTCGCAACATGATGGCAGAATTACACGACTCGTCGGACAGTGAGCTGGTATCCCCGCCACCAATACCGACCTCTCCACCACCGTTAGATGATTTAGAATCATTGGATATGCAGGAATCGTTAGAAATAAAGAAGGTCTCGCCACAGGTGACTACGATGAAAGATAATGCGTTGAATCGCGATTCTCCAAAATCTTGGAATAAACCAGTAGGACAGATAGAGACGCACAGGCCACCGTCAAGGTTCTCTGATGCAACCATCAGCTCCACTTTTAGAGATAGCAGGATATCGTTAGAAAGTGCGTCCGGAAGCGATTCGATCGAGCTCAGAAATCCAGAAGAAGAAGCAAGGCACAGGCAGTTGAAGAGAAGACCAGTCAGCGATGACGTTTGTGAAGTTCTAGATAGTCTGGACGAATTAGAATCGTTGGGAAGTCGCTTCGACGGCGCGAGCATTGACCTCGATCAATACTTGGAAGAATTACAAGCTAGAGATGCGTTCAACGTGGATCTTTATGCGAAAGATCCGAGCTACAACAGTATCTACGGATTCAACGAGAATATGCTGGTGGTCGATAAATTGCAGAAGACCACGTGTCAGGATTTATCGAGGAAGATGAAATTAATGTCCAGTAATCTCGATCGGCCGTTCGATTATTCCGGCAAAAACAAGACTGGCTCGGCAAGCAGCTTGCCATCCATGAGAGTATCCGATTTACCGCCAACTCATCAACACTCGCAGTCCTTCACCGGCGACGCACATTACGAAAACGTCGCGAGCTTCTCACCGCTTCGCGGTTCGCCGGCGGTTCGATCCGACAGCGAGCCACCGCGCGATCACAGGATGCAGAGCACGTCTCAGAGCATTAGCGCACTGCCAATCTCTCACAGCAGGGATTCTAGTTACTCGAATGCATCGGCCGCGGTGTCCATCTCGACATCCATGGCTTGTCAGAGACCCGCGAGCGCGCAATCTTCGATGCACTCCCCTATTAGCGCATCCATGTCCTCAGTGAATCACGGCAGCACGCTGACGAATATGCTGCAGAACGTGAACGCGTATTCCGAGCAAAGGTTCCCGCCGAATCACTCAAGGTCCGCCAGTCACGACACATGTGTGCGACATGTGCTGCCGAACCATCGATCGACTTCCAGCCAGGATTCGAGTCATTATCCCAATCCAATGTCGATGCAAACTATAAACTCTGTTCTGCAGCAATCATATTTACCAAATGCCGGCGAGCAGCGTGTTCAAAGTGATCAATCGGGAGCACCCTATTACTATTCTGATCTCCAGGCAAGTGTCAACAGCGTGGACATGGAGCTGACCAAACCGATGATCGGCCATACCTCACGATTGCCTCAACTGAATAATCAGAGGGATGACGCGGCGATCGGCTTGAACAAGCGGAATGATATCGGTCGTATAGTGAATCCGATTGCGCGGCAAATGCCGCGACAAATTCAAGTAGACGACATAGACGAGGCTAGACGTATCGCTGCGGAATTGAGGCGGACGACCTGTCAACTACTAGGCGACAATAAGGCTGCTCTCGTAGATAAGAGAAATTTCTACGAAGCTGACACGCTACGCCGGGTAAAGTCCACTGATCCACTGCCAGATGTATCTCTGCCCGAGACTAGAAACTTATATCCCCACGGTCTTAGAGATAAGTCCGTTAATCCAGGGAACGTCGATAACACGGAACCGACGCACGTCACACAGGCGTCTCATCGTCGGTCAAGATCTCTGGAGGGATTACTCGACGACGTCGGCCTGCAAAATTTAGTAGAGCAGCGAAACCGAGCTAACCGAGTGGCGGCAGCGACAACGACAGCGATAGCGATTACTTCAATGGCTCCGACCAGTCAAGTCGAGGCAACGTCGCAAAATTTGTCATCATCTGACAATCATAACGCCATGATTGATAGCAGTTTCAATTCCGAGGATCCCTGGGAGCAGGATAGCCTTTGGTGCGAGAGTCTGAGAAGGGTGAGCCTGCGAAACGCCAGATCATTGGATAATCTAGACAGTCCGCCGAGACCTGGAAGATCCGGTGATGCGAAGTCACGTGGCAAAATCACTCGAGGAGCAACCTACGTGAACGACAGTGTTGTTTTACGCAGGGATAATTGCACAGAGGAACCTTCGTGCGGTGAGCGACCGCGAGTCAAACGTAGGACAAACAAGGATCATCATACGCGAGAACAGTCGATCGAGGACGATGACGACGTCACTTACGAAACCTTGTCGATGGAAATGATCGGCACCGGCGGTTACGTGTGGGATCCACAAAGCAATGCGTACCACAAGCCTACCGTTTCGGATAGGAATCATTTTTTAGAGGACGGCAACCTTCCCCCGGCTCGCTCGATCTCGGACGCCCGTATGTCCGCGACATCGTTCGAGCTCGACCGAGAGAAGCTCCGCCAATGGGATTTGTTGTCGAGCGCCTGCTTACTCCAGGAACAGCAGCGCACCTCGATGGCGGACTCGGGGCGAGGGTTGCCGGTCGTGGAACAACCTGGAGATGCTCACGATTCACAGTTCGCCGTCGTCACGGCGGCGACCACGACAATGACGACAACGAACGCAATAACGACGGCGATAATGACAATGACAGCGACGCCGACGACGACGACGACGACGACGATGATAATGACAATGGATACAGCGATCGACAACGAGCAAGTAGACGTTATCGTAAAACCAGTCGATATCGCGGATGTACGCGACGCCTTGCCGATGAAGATGCCGATCAAGAGGCAGGAACCAAGGCAGGAGCCGTGTAAACGGGCTACAGGTGAGTGGCTCCTCAACAACGCTGGGGTGTACAGGCAGTGACTATGCGGGGCCGTGTTCCAAATCGCCAGACTGCCGCCACACGACCGACTCGTCTCACGTGACTACGGATCTAGTGTGCGATAGGTGTTTAATCCTAAATAGTAGCAGCTGTTAATGTAAGAGATGCTTCCACAAATATTCTGTGCCATAAACTTTGCAACAAGTTTAATTTGAAGAAAATTTGAAGAAAATTCTTCATTTATCTCGAAATCTTAATTTTCATGAATATTTCGATGAATCACGTCATATCGAAGCAGAGTGTCTTCTTTTACTTTGCCATCTATTATTAGTGGCTGAAAAAGACGCTCGATAGTTTCGGAACATTTTCTACTATTCAAAAATAGATTTATCTTTACTGCTCGAGCAGTCAAATATATCTATACTTCAAAACTTTTTTATCCATTATGTTTTTAAAAATATGAAACTATAATCGATAAAAATATTTGTGATTTTTAGCCAATTACTAGTAAGCATCAGTTTAAGCTCGCTCTTTAGGATTAAACTCGACGTTTTCGCTACCAAATGTACCTGCGCTTGCAGTGGCTTGCACAACGATGCAGCTACTTCTTTATCCTTGTTAATTATGGACCAGGCCGTGATCCAGTTCACATTTATTCATCACGATTCTCTCCTTTTTTTTACCGGACGAGTTTGTTGAATTCTAGGATCAGTTTGAATAATGCATTCAGACGTAACTTTGAGCGGATGAAGTTATACGATCGATGCGACTTGGAACACGGCCTGGTGCGCGACTGTGTGAGTGCGTTTACGAGATGATTAAAAACGCGGCTTGATTCATTTAATTATTTACTGTGAGATTATTCATCACACTGATTGCACGTAAAATCAGATTTTCGCGAGAAATAATAAACAATTAATTTATATTGCAATAGCAACAAAATAAACAAATAGCATTGAAGTTGTATTTAGAAAGTTACAATAAAGTTGCGATCGTGTATGTGTATGTGTTTGTACAAATGCATGTGATGATACTCTAAAAATATATATGTATCACTTAAGATTTATTATATTACCGCCGAAAAATTGGTATAATCCAAGACGATTATGTTCTCTATTTAATTCTCTTTTTTATTCATTTAAAGTTTAATTTAAGTTGTGCCAGTTAATTGATTCAAACTATAAGTAAATAATGACATTATCGATACGATAAGAATAATGTTTTTTTTTGTCAAAGATAAACTTTTTAATTTCTTCGATTATTTCAAATCGAAGTAATTTAAATAAAATTTACACTATTTATGTAGGATCTCTCGTTCTCACGCGTGACAATATTTTTTATAATCCACGTTGAAATCGACGTTGAATTGCGAATTGTTTCGTGAGCCATGTTTTTACGGTGATATCGACAGAACTATCGGTATACAGTTACAGCGATTCCATTTAATTCACCCGCCTAGGCAATTTGCCAAAATGTATCGTTGCGATGTTTCATCGTCGTAAAGCAGAATTCGAAGTAGCTCTCTCGAAAATATCTCTCTCGATCAAGTCAAAGATTAATGGAACTAGCTTTAGGGAATACAATGTATGCCGTCAGCAAGATTATTAATTATCTCGGAAGTTTATTCAATTAACTAAGAGATTCGATCGAATTACTTTAAATTAAGTATGTATATAGCTCGTTATACATAAATTGTACAAAAGGGTAATTAAAAATAAACGAAACAAGAAACGAATCGAGTAGAATATCTCCCAGGTAAGTTATCACATTTTTAGAACGTCCTAGAAAACTCAAATTCGTTTCTAATGACCGGATATATTATTGAGAAAGGACCAAATTGATGATAGTTAAGACAGCTCTGACAAATGGGTAACATTAGTATCACAGATAAGATTCAGCCGCTCTGGAATAGATATTCCTTCATCACGATAAAAGTGTTCCTCAATGAGCAATTTGATTTCTAAATGTGCAATATTATTCAGTGAATAAAATATGTAATAATATTAGGTATGGAACAGTTGTTAATTATGATAAACGTTTTATAAACGTTTTATAATCGCGCATGCGATTTTTTTCTACTTATATAGTTTATCATGAAAGACACAGTGCAAAAAAATTTATGTAATTACATTATAATTTATTGCTCCGTTATTTCCAGTGTAAAAATTCGAGATAAAGAAGTCGCGATTTTATTATCCCCGATTAAATGTTCGCGTTCTCCCAACGTATCTGACAATTAATCGAGGACAATTAGTCGTCCTAATTAATTTTCTTTGGAGCGTTGCTGTCAATTAATTTTTCCTCGGAGAGGCGACATTATCCTTATAGACATTAAGGCTGTTTGAATGACAGTGAGGTGCTCTCTGGGGATCGTCCTTGCGTTTTCGAGCAGTCATGCTATTTGCGCATCATGCGCTTTAATAGCTATAGCTGCAACTCGGAAACTCCGTTGGCACGTGAACGACTTTGTAAAGTCTATCGATGGATAGAAAGTCTGTTGTTGCATTGTCGCAAATGTCGTATAACATGTTGAACGCAATATCGTAAGTGCGCATCCGCGTACTATAAGTATATCGTCGACACCGTCTGTGACTTCGTCGCACTTTGTGTCGGGGTCAATAACACGCGCATACGACGCTGTGTACTTGAAGTGGATGGATTCTATGGAACTGCGAGTGATATCTACGGCCCAACTGCCCGTACCTTCGATTCTTCGCGGGATCGTTAAATATCAACGAGAAAGAACGCGTGCCTGTAGAACCGAGTTTCTCTCCCTCTCGGTCCCTCTACTATGTCGATCGATTATACCTTGACGTCGCGTGAGAAATTTTTCGGTCTTTCCTTCCTGATACGTTTTCCCTTTGTGGGACTCGAACGCTGCGATACTCCATAATTAATGTCTCGCCGGACCCACGTTGGGTGTTCCAGATTTCGTGGAATTAATAAGAACTCAGACAAGAGTTTTCGACGTCATGGCGAAAGAATTGGTTCCTGAAAACGGGATAATATCGGGTCTGTATCGAAGCAACCCGATGGATTGCTACATGTACATTTGATATTCGTTGAATCGAACGAAAAATCTGAGGGAGAAACTCCATCTAGTCGGATATTGCAACGTGTATTTTTAACCTTAGATCGTTTGAAATTTCCTGATGCCAGCCGCAGCATTTCAATATTTGATTTAAACACATGCTGGCATATATTCCATCGAAGATTGAAATCAATTGGCATAATCTCGGTAAAAGAAATATTCATTTTTTTTTTAATATTTTTATAACAGGTATTTTTATAACAGTACAAAAGATACTTACAGTAATTTAGAAAATAATTTTTATGTTCTGAAGTAGTGTCAATTTCTTTTTGTTTGTATGTCATAAAATATGAGCGATAATTAGTCGCCTTTGTGATATTGACAACACGGAATAACATGTTTCTCTATCTCAATTTTATTCTCGTAGAAATTCGTTCGTTAATTTTAACACGGTAATTAGGAAAATTTTGCATTTTTGACAATAAAGAATAAACATCAAATTTGATTTTCTATATATATTTTTAAAATACTTAGAGTAAAATTATGTTCAATATTTAGAGTAAAAAAAATCAATTTTCTATATTGATTTTATAAAATACAATAGTTTGTTCTTGTCAATCTTCATTTGCAGGTTAAGTTCAATATGCATTTTCAATGACTAAAATTGATTTTCTATATTCTGGAAACAATAAAATTTCCGAAATATTTTAAAACTAGACTCTTTTTTTATTTTCATGACATTTTATTCTTATATATATGTCTGCTCTTTTTTATTGATTCGTATCTTCTAAACTATAGTAAAATAATTCATGTCTATTTTATATATGTATATATATATATATATATATAAAATTTCTCTCGATAACCTTTAAAAATTTTTCGATATATTCTATTTAATTTTTCATTTTGTACTACATATATAGTGAGAATCCCAATGTGAAACGCGTAACCAGTTTCAGTCGCGAATTTTCACTAAACGAACACTAAAATCAAAGCACAAATTAGTAATTGAATAATACTTAATTCTGATGTATATCATCTCCATTTTTTATGTTGGGATTGATAGCATAACATAGCATTAAAACTAGTGGAATATTTTTACAATTTGAGTGCCGAAGCTTCACCGCGATATGCCTGTGATTGGCACTTCAGTAATGCGGTTCTACTCATCGACTGGCTGCCACTGACCTCGGCGAAAAATCCAACTTTCATCGTCCGTGAAAGCCACAACATGTTCAAGCACGAAAACTCATTTATCACATTCCAACCTACGAAAAATGAACGTTATTTCCCGAAACGGGAATTGATCTACAAAACTGCTAATTCTTTCGAATTTATAGCTTGTCTGTAACACTTGTTACATGTAAAAATATAATTATCGAATTTTCGAGAAGAAAAATTCCATTTTAATTTAAACAAAAATCATTTTCTATAATTTTCCAGACTGTTAATGAGAATCGTACTAATTATTGTGCTTAGGATCTTGAAATAAATATTTTAAAATATTTTAAAATATTAGAATATATTTACATGATTTAAATATAAATTGAAGAAGCTATAGTAGAAAGATGAAATATGTTAATGAATAGCACGAGAGAAGGACGCTAATGATAATTTTATATGCGACAGCACGATAGAAGGATCATCAAGTGTGAAAGAGAGGATAACGATCTCGATTAAGTAATCGCACACCAAGCCTCGCGAAATGAAGTAGCGCTGTATCGGATTCCAACAGAATGCCACACGGTGCTTAAAGCATTTTATTTTTATACAGCTTCAATGTGCCAAGAACTGTGAGACGCGAAATAACGCCACGATAATCTGACTGTTATCGGGAACGTTTAATTCCGAGCTCACGAAGTTCGAAATCAAAATAGCGAGATTTCGCTAACGAAGGGAAACTATGAATAACTTCGTTAAGATATCAACAACTTCGATATCAATATTTCTCCAAAATTTCCTTGAAAACAGTATTATATTACAATATTCGTATCGTTTCTAGTAACTACAGAGAGAAAGTTTCTAAAGCACTAAATTAATGAAAATTGCTATACAATAATTAGCATATCATAAAAATATAAGGGTCATTCAGAAATTTTTATTATTTTCAAATATTGCTGATTTAATGCATGTATATTTTATATATTTCGATACTTATATTAATTTTTAATTCACTGATTTTCAACTGTCGATATTTCGCTAATATTTTCTATTTTTTTATTAACTTAAAAGAGAGAAAATTTTTAAAGCATTGAATTAATGAAAATTTATATATACATCAATTAGCATATCACAAAAAAATATAAGGACCATTCCAAAATTATTATTTCTGAACATTATTGCTGATTTAATGCTTCTACATTTCGACATTTTTTTTAATTAATCTATTTTCAGCTATCAATATTTAATATTAAAGACAAAAAGTGAAGATATCGATTATACAACAGAAAAATTGTAATTATCATCAGGCAACTGTTCTATTTTCTCTTTTTCTCAAAAGTGAGGGTAGATAATTTAAACTATAAATACTTTCCAAGTAAGTCTGGTTTTTCATTTTCTGATTAATTTGTGGTAGACTTAATTTGATAATAATGCAAATCATATTTTTTAGACATGATTAATAATTGAACTGATAGTTTTGTAGTATTTTTAAAGCTTCACCACTACAAAATCATCAGTTTAATGATTAGTCATACCATAGAAAAAAACACAATTTTTATATTATCATCAAGTTAAGTGAGGTTGAGTCTAAACTACAAGTTAACCAGCAAATGAAAAATTGGGCATTAATAGTAAAGTTGACACAAATATTATTCTATCTTTCTTATGCATATAAAATGACACATCAACATCATTATTTTTATTGAAAATAATTTTATTAATTCAATAATAATATTAATGAAACATAAATTAAAATTTTATAAACATTTGAAACAGGAGCGTGACGTATTTGTTTCATTAATTAGTATTATTAAATTAACACACAATTGTTTTCAATTAAAGTAATGCTTGATACAACATTAGTTTTTCAGTATTCAATTCAACATTCAATGAGTAACAAAGACAAGAAGAACGACATTTATGTCGACTTGTGTCACCGAATGGAAGCTCTATGTAACACTATGTAGAATCAGTTAAAACCAGCAAGAGAGTATCGGTATCAGTAGAAACAAGCACTGCACTCGTATTTCCGCATCGGAAAGCATCCCCACGCACGTTCGCGTCATAGGAGCAACAGTTCCCGGGTGCGAGATCCTTCAGATCAGACAGGGTCGGACAGACAACCGACTGCCTGGTTGGATGATAGTAGCCTCGAGTCAGTCAGTCAGTCGGTGGCGCTCCGCGCGGTTCCACGCGACTCTCGCGTGCTGCGTGGACGCGTGCCAGTCCGCATCGATCGGCGAGTGGATTATGATCGTACTCACGTGGATCATCGTCGAGAGAGACGTTGCATTTCGCGATAAAGTGCGGTACACGTTTGCATGATTGTGTGATAGTTTAATCGAGATTGCTGTGCAGACCATTTATAGATTTTGCAGCGATTCTTTCGCTTTCGCTATTTGCACGATCAATTTTCGGAATTTTCGCGAAGGGCAGACAGATGCAAGTGACACACACACACACACACACACACACATATACACACGTGCACCTGACACCAAGCGAAATCCAAATCGTGTAACAGACGTCGCGTCTGAATCGCGATCGACCCGACAGAAATTCGGGGACATCGCGAAATTTCGCTGATAAATCGAACGGGTACGTTCAACGTGTGATACGCGAGTTTGTGGTGTACGCGCTGCACGCGAATAAAGATCGTCTTGAAAGTTCACTCGAGGTCGTGACATTTCAAGGAAGATGCGCGATACTCGTTAGGTATGACGGTGAGCGCGAGCTACGTGATGTAAGAAGCGTTCGGATGATTTTTACGCGTCTCGGAGGAAGAATAAGAATCGTGGGCATCGCGATAATTTCTTAGGCGCGAAACGGTTTTCGCTTTGTCTTAAAATATATAGTGGCGCCGCCGGACGTAGATATAATACATATCGTCGGTTATTAAATTGCTGAAACTTGAAACTAGAGCCGTGAGAATAAAGTTTTCACGTTTGATGTTTCACAATGACGTTTTTCAGAATCGAAGAACATCCCGCGATAATGTAGATTGAAGCAAATAACACCGATAAAATTTAAAAATACACCCTTTAATTAGTTTTAACGCTAAATCATCGGAAGGATGAATAAATTGAATTTCATTATTTTTTTTTATGTGTATTTATTATAGATATATTTTACTGTATATTGTAATCATAAATATACTTCTGTCGGGATTTTATATTTAAAAAAATGTAAATTCAAGCAACACGTTGCTATGTAAATGTTTTTGTCATAACTTCGAAATAATATTGTATGGAACAGATCAGTATGGACTTCGAAATTTTACAGCTTATAAACAAAACTGCAAATATAGAAATTTCAACCAAAAAATCCGAGCTGCAGACCGATGTGCTTCTATTTCTGTTGAAATCGTATCCGTTGTTAATTTAATAAACAAATAAACCGATAAACTCATGACAGCTCGTATTGATCGATACAGAAACTTCATCGTCCGTGCTGACGGTATGATTGTATAAACTTAGTCGCTCTTATTCGATCGGTTATCGAAATAATTGATGCACTACGATTTTTATCAAAAAATTTGTCAATTAATTGAATTATCTACAGAATATTTCTGAGAAAATCGTATTTTCAAATTTCCTTCATTCTTTTTCCGACATATCTAACATAATTATTTATGTTGTTATGTTTTCATAAATAAAATTGTACTTTCAAAAATATCTCTAAAACAATTTTGAACATAAAATATTAATATCACATAGAGAAAATAATTTTAATCTCTGAGGTTTTTATAAAGAATAGCTGCAATTTATCCATCAATCAATCGGAAATTATTTGACGAGATTTTATGTAGTTTGTTTTGCAAACACGCGAAATGTATTAAAATTTTTCAAAACTGCGCAGATCGCGGAGTAGTTTCCACGGCTTCTCCGAGAGGAAATCAGTTGAACAATCGTGACGAAAAAAAAAAATTGTTGACTAGCAATTAGACCGACTGGGTCGACTGTGACTGTCTTGTTTGCCTTCAATATTACGGGATACGACGTAGTGAACACGTGGCGGACAAGACTCGTTGACGGCGCGACTGTGCCCATGACAGGCACGTGGCGTGGCAAAACGTCGATCACGCTGCTATTAAGATTCACGGCAGGGAGCAAGGACCTCTTGGTAGCTGCGCATCTCGTTATCGCGAGGAAGATGGGCGGGAAAGTTGGTTTGATTTGCGGCAGCTGTTGGTCCGGCAAATACAGTACGTATATAAAATCCACAAATCGTGATAATTTTTAATCCATTTTTCCTGATAACCCAATGGAACAATCGTATAAAAACTTCGCCGATTATTTGTGAATAATTTTCAACTCGTTTGATAGTATTAACAGCAATCGACAGATCAAAATTTACTTACGGTATTTATGCCATATGCATTATGTATGTCGCATTCCCTTCACTGACGAGAATGTTGTATTGAGAATAAAGTACTGACGCCGGAGAATTAATAGCTATTACGCGTTATACTATTCGACGACGAGAAACTTGCAAACCAATAGTGTATAGGTATATTTGGAACAAGATAATTGAATTAAAATTGCCTTAATAATTGCAATTATGATATCCTAACCTACAAGCAATTTAATATATTTAATTTGATACGTTTAATTTAGTTGATAATACACAATTTTTAGCGATCGGCCTCATTATAGTCAGATTGGTAGAGCATTATTACGCGAGCTACCAAAGTTATCACGAGAGACTAAACTCGGAGCGCAAATCTAAAACCGGAGTGGGAAAAAAAGCGTCATTAAAGAAAAAAACGCGCGTTTTCCGGGTTTCCTAGTCTTTTCATTCAGGCCATTCCAGAACTCCTGGCACGTGAGGTCTCGTTAATGTGGGGCATTCTTCGAATTTCTCGCGAAGACAGACGAAGTTCAGTATTAAAATGTTCATCGTGGTTGGCGAGGTAATTTGCGAACTTCGATTAAACCGGACAAACGGCGCGCTGGCGGCGGTAAAAGGCGAATCGTTAATTCGCGGCGAAGTTGAAAGCTCTGTATAAATTGCAGCCTCTAAGAATAATTCACGAGCGTCGCGCGAATCAGGATCGATTCACGGCCATACAACTATTGTCTCCTTTAGCTAGAGTTGCTATCAAAATTTTCTAAATTACATACTGAGAAAGGTGTGTGACAGAAAATGGACCACAAAATTCTGATCATACCAATCAAAATTCTATAATCTCAACAATCAACTGGAATTTAATAGATTTAATCAAAAATTTTAATTCGTCCGTTCAACCAGAATTATGAGTAATCTAATCAGATAATTTTCTCAATCTAGAATTTACAGGTTAAAAATCCTGGACATAAAAATGCGTGTAGATTAGTAAAATTGATTAAAACAATCAACGAATAATAATAATAATAATCTATAATAATAA
>Ga0157364_1003437_pt1 | contig 15345 bp, 8 predicted proteins | sample AttsexASBM2_FD_111476 | JGI IMG/M metagenome (GOLD analysis project Ga0157364, IMG submission 111476) | Fungus gardens microbial communities from leaf cutter ant in Ribeirão Preto, State of São Paulo, Brazil - Atta sexdens ASBM2 | ecosystem: Host-associated > Fungi > Mycelium > Unclassified ...
GCAAACTGAAAAGGAGCTTGCAGAACAGCTTGGCGTTACGCAGCAAGCCATTTCCGTATGATTACATACGAATAAAGATTGAATTTTACAAAAAAAGCTCAGAACTTTTTTGTACACCTAATATATATGTTCGAGTAGGTACGGCTGCTTTTGTAACCATATAAAAGGTATGGGAATATTTCTTTTGATACAATTGATACCAAAATTAAGTAGTAGACAAAAATTCAATCTTATCGTTATTTTTTTTCAATAGATCTTTACCACTTTGACCCAGTACGGTGATCCCTTGCATCTTTCTGAAAGGTATAGAAGTTTCCGTCCGTCTTGGAATAAGGGTATTAACTATCGATTGCAATAACAATCAACCTTAACGCTTTCAGTGAAAATATTCAAAATCTACAGTATTTTGGAAAGCCCATCTCCTCTTCAAGGAACCGTGACTGTCTTTATATATATTTCACTTTTTAATGTTTTACATGAAATAAAAGATTAGCCATTTATTCTTACACTTGTCGAAATGAGTAACAAAATTATTACAGTGGCCTCTTGGCTAATCTAAAACAGTATTTGCAGTTACGCGTACACGCATTTATTCTTACATTCCCACGAAATAAAAAAATAGACGAGAAATGACGCTAGTGTTTCATGTCAGAGATACTTGCTTATGTAGCCTATATTACATATGAATTAGAAATAAAGTTCTATCCCGACATACGAAGCGTGAAAACTCTGATTTTTTTGTTAAACAATTAATCTATTTCTTTCCAGAATACGGCGAACGGATTGTCATACGCCAATGTTCTACTCCATATCATGACGAAATTGACGTCATCGACGGCCAATGCGGCAATTCCATGATACAACCAGGACGTGATGTAATCGAATCTTGTCACATCTGCAGCAGCGATTTATGCAATTCCGCAACGACCATCTCCGCGATAAAATTGCTTTACATCATTGTAATAATATTTCTTGCCTGTACTTTCCATCAGTCGAAATATTTTCTTTAACTTTATAATAATCTATAGTTAAAAAAAAAGATAAGAAAAAAATAAAAAGAGCAATCCGAACAATATCTATGATTACTTAATGTCAGCTCGTCTCCGAAGCCAAACGCAAAGCCATCAATGTAAAAAAATTTAATATAAATAAGATTCAGGGACTGTAAAGTGTTGATGAAAGTGTCTCGGATGCGTGTCAACACTATACAATCCCTAAAATCTTATCCATATTGAATTTTTTATGACAATAGTTTTGCGTTTTAGCTCTGAAGCTCAAATTGAACAGGCTTGCTTAATGTTATAAATCTATGACTAACAAACTTTCACTGCGTGAAACAAATGTGTTATTTCCCAACTTGATGATGATTCAAAAAATGTATAAAAAGTGCGGTTAAAAGAAGTCTCGGATAATTTTCTCCCATTTCAAGAACAATCCAATATTGCGAAACGAAAATTACAAATTAGAAAGCGCACAAACTTTATATTAATTCAATTGAATTGTTGAAGTACAAAATAAAAGACTTAACATAATTATGTGTAGACCCGGTTTTTCTTTCAGAATGTTTTAAACTTAACGAGCTATAAGTTTGAATTATCTAATGAATCGAAACAACTCAACTCTATGTATTATTTCTGCGCACTCGACAAATCGTTGCATGTAATAAATATGCCATATATTAGAACGATTCGGATCTAGCATCTTTAAATTTCATTTTCATTATTGATTTTATCTTGATGTTTCGCTTTAAGATATTATTTTCGTTTTTTTTTGTTATTTTTTGTTTTTTTTTTGTCATAAGAGTAAATAGATAATAATGAATAATTAGAGAGAGCTTATCAGATATCTCCATCCAATGTAGTAATTAAAATAATGGATAAATTGTTCTCAAAGAATTAGCGGTGCCAACAGACATAGACTGTATTAGGGTTATAAAAAAAAAAATGTTTTTTAAATATAATTTTGTACTTTTTCTCTTTAAACATATTTTTAATGTTCTGAACTTTTAAATAGTATAAAGCCCATTCTACAAAAACATAAACGTAATTGTAAGTGATTATATAAGTTATATAAAAATTGATCAACATTCGAATTTGAGGTGAATATTCGATTGATCAATGTTCACGACTACAACAATATTACATCCAGACAATATTACTCCAAGATTCTTTATTTTATGGAAAACGAAAACTAGAAGGAAGCAAGGAAGAATGTAACTCACACTGTTCTCTTGTGACTTATCGCTCTGTGGATGCGTGCCATATGTCGGACTCGAGCAAGTCTTCGGTAACGGTGATTCGAAAAACGTTGGTAAACGCAAATACGAAGCACTATTACGCCGACCGAGAGAGCAACCGTTGATCTGTTATTTTGGTCAAGGAAATTAATTGTTTTGACCAGGGATCGGACCCGTATAATCCTTGGGAAGAATGGAACGAATCAGAAGAGTGCTGAATAAATATTAGTCTATTTATTTTATTTTATATATATGTATAAAATAAATCCTTATGTGATCGATCGGTATAAATATTTACATTTAATTATTTATGTGCTATTTATGTTAATAACAATTACCATATGGACATGAGTTTGTGTTGAATGAGGAAGTGGAGTATGTGGATTGGATTGCCTTTTCTATGGATAAAAAAAGTTCGTCAATAGTCCTATTATCTTCAGGAAGGATGGATGAGTAAGAAGGAGAGAGAAATTCAGGATTTTGGGAATCTTCCAAGAGAATAAAAGGGGGAAGAAAATTCAAGTTCTAAGGATGAAAAATAGGAATTATTATCAGTCGGCGTATCGTTCGCTAGTGTGAGACACTATGATGTCCGACTGGGACATCGGCAGAAGTACTGTATGATCTCTGAATTTTTGTCTTAAAGCTTCCGGTGTTGTCGTTGGGCTTCGAGGGAAAGAAATATCCCGGTCTGAGTGCGTCCAACAATTGGGATCTGGGCTTCCCGTAATCTCTCGATCTTAGCCCGCTTTTTGCGTCCCGCTTGGTAACTATTACGTCAGAACATCTATTTAAAAATTTGTCTTGTTAAAATCATAATTAGTAGTTAAAGGAAAACGAAAGGTGATGAAAATTTCAAGGGAGGGGAGAGGAGTGATGGAGAATTATTCGAAGCGTTTTACTGCTTAAGCAATTCGAAGTAGAGAAAGAGGTGAATTATTTGAAGCGTTTAAGCGCTTAAACAATTCAGAAACGGTCACGGGGCTGTTCAGAATATTGCTAATATCATTGTAATGATATATGTTTGTGTAAGACGCTGGTGTCACCTTGTATAGAAGGCTCGCTCGCCAAGGCATGTAATAACGATTCTCTTTGTTGTAATAATTTAAACTTTGTTGAATCGACTCAAGATTTGTTCGAAACGGGCGGTAAGCGATGCTCGTAATCCGATAATTGATGCGTTCTGTTAGATGCATGTACATGTAACTCGCACTTGATACGACGTTGAATAATTTCTCGTAGCTATTAGAAAGAATTTGTATTGCAAGCAACAACCAGAGACCAACAAATCTCGCCGGAAACTCAGATAATTCTCGCGCACTGAATACTCTCGTGGTATGCGCATCGGTAACATTACGTGACAAAATACAGCATTGATACGCGATAAAACTTCAGTGTGGTTCACTAAATATTCGGGATAAGATGCGTTAAGCACGAATATCGAATGATCCGTATTGATCGGGATCGGGAAGTGAACTGAACTTTCGCACGTGGAACATGTGCGATCTCAACTTTTTGAGTGTCGCGCAAGGAGGATTGCGTGCCATCTAAAATATATAATATGATTAGAACAGGAACGAGATATATGTTTTGAAGAAAATGTCAGCCGCAGGCGTGATTGAGTGGCTCGGTGTCTATGAGTTGTTTACTTACCATTCCTGAGAATACATTTGAAATAACGATGATTCCGGAACATATCACCAGCCTTGAATGTAGGCATTCAAAATAATTTGCATCAAAGCATGCAATATACAATAATAGTATAACAACGAAAATGATTTGATACAAAGAATATGGCAATACAATCGGAGCTTAAGGTTCACCGGTAATATCAGACACGTTTAATGAAAACGCCCGCCGAGACGAAATCTTTGGACTCTTCGATATTGTGATCGTGACGGATAGAAAACAAGTGATCGCTTATACTCGAAACGATCTGTTTTTATAGTTACGACGCAAGTTAAGTTGTCATCGCCGGGATTACACGCCGTGATCCGATCAAGTTCCCATTGGCTTCGTGAAGCCAGAGGGTCACGCACGAGGACGATTTGATCGACTTTGCCAGTCGCGGATAACGCGCCATTTTGGGCGTTGTTGAAGGGTATGCAAGTAATCACCAGACCAAGATCTCCAAAAACCTTCGGTAATATATTGAACCATTTGCTAGCGCGAAAGTCTATTTTCATTTAAGTCAAATCAGCAGAAGCGATAAGAAAGGTTCCGATCAAAAAATGATCGGACATCAGAGCATGATAATCATCGAGATTATCGGAAACGGTAGCGATCGTGCGCGAGTTCAGGCACGCCTCCAACAGAGAAGTGTAGACATCTCTTCACAAGTTAGCATATGGAGGCTGATACATTTTTTAAATGCTTTACACTTTTACCGCCGGCCTCCCACAGGCTACCAAAGTACGGCAATGCAAGGGAGGTAGGAAGTGCCACACAGTTCCGTCGGTAGCGAGCTGATTGTGGAAGTTAGAATCGCGAATTGCTTTCGCATGTGCATCGAACAATTCGCGATCGGTGAAACGTGGTTCCGTTATCGGAATACATGAATGTCGATAGTCCGAGAAACAAATCGTTGATACGCTGCGATAAAGGTAGAAAAGATATAATCGCTGACAAGCTCTAAATATAGAGCTATGATCGTGAGGTATACGAATAACGCGATATAGGTCTTTTGCAATTTATACCCTCGACCGGGAATCGTTCGGACAACGGTGGGACCTGCGTAATCAACACCGGCATGGACAAATGCGCGAACGGTGCGGTTGACTCTTGCAGCCGGGAGGTCGCCCATGAGTACGTCAGTACATTCACGCATGTATACACTTATAAAAAACGGATCGAATGGCGCGGGCCCGGAGAATCCAGCATTCGCTATAACGCGAGTGTTAATTGGAAATATGCAACGTTCTAAGATGATGGTACTGGATAATGAGTACAGCGGATATGTGCGTAAGATGATAGAATTCCTCGTCGTTTCTGGGAAGCAAGCTCGATGAAGTCTTCCTCGAATACGAATAAGTCTTCGTCCATAAGGATTGAGCACAGAAAGCGGACTGTTCTTCGGTGGTGCTGATGTTTTGGAGACACGATCTCATTAAAAAACATGTCTGACTACATTGTTTTGAATCAGAAGCGTTTGGCGTTCTGAATTTCTTCAGGGAGCAAAGTCGCGATATTAGTTTGCGGGTTTTTAGAGTATCAGAGTCGATTTAGAAAACAGTACAGGTAAGCGGTAATTCGTAGCAATTTTGGCCACGAACAATAACGCGACGCAAGATTCCAATTTAGTATAGCGTGCAATGCATACCGGAGGTTCTGGGCGTTGTTCGAGAGGAATATCGGAGGGTACTGAAAGGCACGAGACTTGGGAGGATAATGCAACTATGAAGGATCTGATCATGATAAAGTATGTGTCTCGAAAAAATCAGGGGCATGTGATGCACAGTCCGCGGGATTGGTGTAAGTCGGAACATGACGCCAAGAAACTCCAGAAAGGAGTGATTACACAGTCGAAACACGATTGGCGATAAAGATTTTCCATCGAAGGTGACAGACTCAGCCAGGCGAGTGTATTGATAGAGTTCGTCCAGCAATGACACTCGAGATTCGGGAGTTGGAGGGCTGAGCGCGCGAAATGCATCAAGCAAGAGAGAGAAACAACGCAGCAGATAACTCCACTCGCGGAACGCTGATCGATTTAAGAGGGGCCATTTTTTATTTGGTGGCGAGAAGGTAGAAGGTGATTGAGCCATCTATATTAACGATGCTGCAGTCAATGCATCGGAAAACCCATGAAAGACATAGTGTAGAGTATGAGATCCGTAAAAAGTCCAGCGCGGAATGCTAATTGCATTGAGACACGGAAGACGTTGATGATAATCGGACTAGCAATCAAAAAGTTGGCTAGGGATTTCATCATCTCACCGACATTGGAGGGATCACAGTCAAAAAATTTTGGCGGTAATATTGACGAGAATAGCCTATCTTAAAGGATCGAAAAACTTGGCGATAGTCGACCGAATGGCTCGTTTAGTTCGTTCGGGTGATGACGGTACAATCACGCGGAATTAAAAGATATCTAGCTTAGGATTCCAAAGTATTCCTAAGACTTTAAAGTATTCGTCGTGAAGAACCTTATGAGTGGCTAAACAATGATTAGCAGGATCGTGATCGAACAACAAAGCGGTGGCGTTACTCGCCCATTTTCGAAAGCGAAAGCCTTCTTTTTTTAACTCTATCAATTGATCACGTGTTTAATGAGCAAGAATCTGATCGTCTGCGCCGAAAACGCAGTCGTCAACATATGTCTGATGATGTAAAACGGAGACCGCGAAATTCGGCACCTTCATCATCTATGAGTTGATCTAAGATTCGAAGGGCTAAGTAGGAAGCAGTAGCTGTGTCATAGATAACAATAAGAAGATGGTAATTCGCGATAGATTCACCAGGGATAGGTTGCCACACAATGCGCTGGTAGTCGGTGTGTATCGGAAGTCAACTAAGATTTATCGATACGTTTTGGCGATATTGGCGGTAAACATGTAACAGTATTGGCGCCACTGCATTAGGATAGTAGCTAAATCCTTCTGAAGTTTAGCACCAATAAGCATATGGTCGTTCAACGATGTCCTGTTTGAGATACGGCATGAAGCGTTGAAGATCACTCATAAGCGAGTGGTTGGTCACGTAAGACAGCGTGATGCGGAATATAATAAGTTTGCTCTAGTTTGACTATTTCTGTCAGTAGACTTTAGTCACATGACCGAGGGTTTCATACTCTGCGAGAAATTCGCGATACTTGGAAGCGTTAATGGGATCTCGAATTAAGCGTTGTTCCAAGCGGAACAACGAAAACTCGAAACAGCAATAGAGTGCGATTCGCCTATCCAAACAAGTGGTCCATTTTTAAACGGTAGTCGGACGATATAGCATCTTTTCAGCGTATGGGAGTGGGTGGCTCTGAAGTGCTCTTCGCACTGATGCTCCTCAGGGCTTCGAGGAGCTTTCTGAGGCACTTCCTCAACTTATCAGAAGCGACGAAGCGACGATCGTGATTGAGAGAATCAAGAACAATTCCGTAATGCGCAAGCTCGGAATTGACTCAATCAGAAACAAGGCCAGAAAGAATCTAGCCAAGAGTAATATTGCGCGGTAGATAGACTCATATAGGAACTTTTTCGAACACCGTTGAGAATGAACATGTCGAATAGATCGGCGCCGATTATGATGTCGATCGGATCCGAACTCATGGGGTCACGATCGACAAGTTCGTGTCCTACGACGTATTTCAAATTGTATGCGGTATCGACTCGATTCAATAAATACCATGGTATTTTGGTAATGCTCGAAGTATAAACGTGATCGTGGTATAGGCAGATCCATCGCGATACATCGGAATAATCATAATTTGGACAGACTGCATTTCGCTAATGCCGGTAATGGAAACGGAGCGATTCTCGAAAGCCGTAGGCATTGAACAAGCGATTCGGAGATAAACATAGAGACGGATTCCTGATCAAGGCGCGCGAACGGTGACAAAATGTTTATGAGGCTAATAAACTCGCACGCGCGTAATCGCGAGCAAGATTTTGGAGCTTGATGCTACGGTTTTCGGTAATAAGTGCGTAGTGATGGCAGGTACATTCTCGTGGATGCACACGTCAACGGTTGCTTAATGTCGGCAAGTTGAATGGAATTATCAAAATATAACAACGTGTGATGCAACTGTTTACTATATTATACGACACGCGTGAGGATTTTTACAATCTTTTATGGAATGCTTCGCACTAAAATAGTTCGTTTGACAGAGGGTTTTTGATTTTTAATGAATTCAAAACATTGGAATGGAGTTTGTTTTAGAAACGTAGAACATTGATACAATAGATAATTCACTTTACACAATGAGCACAAGAATGGAATAGTAGATGCGGTGAGGCGAGAGTTTTCCTTTTGGAGGTCATTTATAACTTTTTCGTTGCGTCGAACGCACGAATGCGAGATGCGAGAAATTGATCAAGTTCATGATAACGCGAGTAATCTACAGTATCGCTGAGCTTAAGTTCAACAAATGCAGTCTGTCCAAATTATGATTATTAGCTTTTCATGATGACTCGAATTTTTGTGCAACTAAAAAAACAAGCCAATCATCTCAGTGTTCAGTGGCGCAACTGAGATTGTTCAGAGCTTGTATCGCTTTATTGATTTGATCGCGAAGCGTGCGGAAGATCGTTGGAAGTTTCTGTTGCGAGCGACAGCGATTGAAAAGCGATTGTAAATGTATCGTAAAGATGGGAAATGAGAATATTCCACGTGATAGTGAAATTATCATTGGTTACCGCGAGATGGTCAAGAGAGTTACTTATATCCCCTTTTATATACGAACACAATAATACATGCGCTCGACATTCGTTCAACTCTGATCATCATGGATCACCGATTTAAATTTATCGTAAAAGCTTTCCCATTTGTCAAAACTCCCGTCGAAAATTGGCAAATTGATCCTCGGAAGATGCGACGATGACCGGAATGAGATTATTGAGACCACTTACGTTATGTTCAGCGGGACAAGGTTCGCGGATTTCATGACAGTCCAGTACCTCAGCCATGTAGGCGATCGCTTCGTAGTAATAGTCCTCGCACGTCAAGAAATAGTTCTGAGTGAAATACGCATGGGTTGCCTTCAATTTCTCATCCGCAGCTAGCATAATTTTACAGTCCATCTCTTGGCATCTGTCAAAGGTCTCCTTGAGGATTGAGAGGCGTTGCCGCGTTATGACACGTGTCATCTTGGCATGTCCCAGTTTCTTAAAATTAGTGAATGTGCAAGATATGGCGTCTATCTGCTAGTTTTGTATACTCATCAGTTCGTCGAGAGACATGATTTCCAATGGAAAAGACACGACTCGAAACGTTCGAGAATCAAGCAAAACAATAACTTTCTTTGGCGATGATCCGACTCGAAGGATCAAAATATGTTTTATGTTTGTAATGCTGGTGTCACCTTGTATGAAGAAGGCTCGCTCGCCAAGGCAGCGTATAATAACGACGACTCTCTTTGTTGTAATAATTTAAACTTTATTATTGAGTCGACTTAAAATTTGTTCGAAGCGGCAGGCGATGCTCGTAATCCGATAATTGATGCGATCTGTTAGATGCATGTAACTTGCACTTGGTACGATGTTGAATAATTTCTCCTAGCCGTTACAAAGAATTCGTGTTGTGAGCAGCAACGAGACAGGCAAATCTCACCGGAAACTCATTCTCACATACTGAATGCCCTCGCGATACGCATATATAGGTAACGTTACGTGACAAAATATAGAGTTGAATCGCGATAAAACTTCGATGGCTCTGAATATTCGAAATAAGATGTGTTAAGCACGAATATCGATAAATGATCCGTATTGATTGGGATCGGGAAGCGAATTGAATTTTTGCACATGAAACGTGTGCGCGATAGTCAACTTTTCGAATGTCGCAAGGAGGTCGCGTGCCATCTGAAATAGATAACGTGATTAGAACAGGAGCGAGATATACTCATGTTTTGAACAAAATATCGGCTGCAGACGTGGTTGAACGGGGAAGAGTCGGTGTCTATGAGCTATTTACTTATCATCCCCAAGAATACATTTGAAACAATGATTCCGGAACAGTGGATATTAAAAATTCACCTTAAGTACTATGAATACGCTCGAATGTAGCGATACTATCAAAGTTTCGTTGGCGACAATGCCATATTGTAATCGTAGCAGTGAGACAAAATAAGACCTGCCGTTTCCGGCCTTTAAAGTAATTTCCGATACTAATCGTTTTTTGAAAATTCAGGTAAGAAAAATACATTTCCCTTAAAAAATTGTGTATGTATCGTGTCTACTGAAATGTATTTGAAAAAGATTGTGTCTACTTTTTGCTGTGTGATGTCTATTTTTCTGGATTATATGCAATAATGCGTAAAGTTGTCGATGAGGTTGTTCGGGACAAAAAATCGGGTTTATTGTAGTATACATCGAGGTATGTTCCAAAATTCACTGCCAGTGCTGAAAATATATAGTATACGTAATGTAAACTGTAGATTTTCAGCATTGGCAGTGAATTTTGGAACGTAGCTCTAAAATGTTGAAATAATCTCAAATGTGTTAAAAATTGAAATTAAAGATTAGATGTAATTACGCGAAATATGACAAGTGATCTATAGCTTGAACATGATCAAAATTATATTATGTTGCGATAACCTCAAATATTAACCTATCAAAACTCACACAGCACGTCCTGAGAATATTCTTAGGACGTAAGAAGTCCTCTGGACGTCTTTAGAATATGCCTTGGAGGTCTGTGTTGTAGAATACTGGGAATTGTTATGATTTTTTTGTAATTTTCATTATGACAACATAAATTATGAACATTGCTATTTTTGTTGGATCAAAATAGTGCGAGACATTATGCAAGAAAAAAAGATGCAAGATAAATGAAGAAAATTTAAAGAAGGCCATTGTCCATGTGAAAAAAAATGAATGATATTAAGGCAAGCTGCCATGCACTTCAACGTACTTTGCTTATCGTTGCACCGTCATTGTCAGAATGTGGCAGATAAAAATGTTTCTACAGAAAAAATATTTCTATCACAAGACTAGGAGATAAGACGATTTTTTAATGTTATTTAATTTTCTTTTTAATATTGTTTTAATATTCTTTTTAATATTGTTTTAATAAATTTTTTTATTCAGTTTTTTATTGCGAAACACAAACAGAATTTAATGAAATATATTCTGAAAGCATCAAATATTTATTTCGGTTTATCGCTGAAAGAGATACGAAAATTGGCATTTGAATATTCACACGACTTCAATTACCAGTACCAAAATGTTGGATAGAAATGAAAATGGCAGGACAAGATTAGTTTCAGAAATTCATGATCACGTCCACGCTTGTCCATTAGAAAGCCGCAGGCTACGAGCCTCGCCCGTGCCACATGTTTCAATCGCACAGTAAAGGCATTTTTTATCCTACTCATTTGTATATGTTCGTTTGCAGCTGGCTCCTCGTTTAATCTGAAACATAGATGAAACGGAAATTACTACTGTTCAAACACCTCAAAGAAGTTCGTCAGCTGACGCGGTTTCAAATTGGGCATATTATTTTTGCTAAACGTGGCATACTTGTTTAACGATTGTATGGTGATATCGGTTCAAGGAATTGTCCTGCCACCTTTTTTCATCTTTCCGCGCGTTAATTTCAAATTTATTTCTTAAACGGTGCCCCAATTGGAAGTCATGGTGCAGCCCACCCAAGATTGGATGACTGCGAATATTTTTGTGCAATTTTTTCAACATTTTTAGAAAAACGTGTATGTTTCAACAGAAATCATTTAAATAATTCAGAGCAAAATAGGATGGGTTGAAGAATCACTGTTTTTGAGAATCTCAAGAAAAACGAGAGAATGTTTATGGTCAAGAGAAATTTCAAATAATTAACAAGAAAATGTGTCTTACTGTTGGATGTGATGCGAATAACTGCGGGAATCCTCGATGGTTTGGTAAAGTCGCGGGACCCGTGGAACTAGCTGGAAGATCTTCAAATAACTTGCCGATTCCTAAACCCCATCGACTGAGAACTCCGCATTTAGTTAATCGAATGGACAGCAGCATGTACTTGATCACTCTTTGATTTTATATGTAAGCTGTAGTATCCCTTGCGAAGGGATCTTATATACCGTGAACGCGGTGCATTGTTTTTCGGTATTTGATTTGATGATGATTAATTTTAATTTATTTATGATGAGTCACCTTTTTAGGATTTCAAAATATAGAAGTGACTAATGGAATTTGTTTGGACTATTGGAAAAAATTTTCTAAAAATAGAAATTGTTAGAGTCGTTTGTGTACGAACTGGAAAAGTAATTAGCCTTATCTATGAGTCATAAAGCTAGGCGTGCAAGTGCTCTCGATCGAATATTGACAATTAATATAATTTTTATGATATGCAATTATTTATTGCAATTATTTATTTATGATAATTTAATTTAATTTTAATTTAATTTAATTTTTTTTATTGCAAAGCTTTATGAAAAAGACTACATTTTAACAGAATAATAGACATAAAATATGATATAATATACTAGTTAACATAAACATAAATAAGATACACAATAGACAATAATAGCTTGCTAATGATCAACAAAATTGCTGTTATAAAGCCTATCAGTAACAAAACCTGAATAAGACAACAATGCAATAAGAGGTAAACCAATAGCTGAATACACACACAACACACACACACACACACACACACACACACACACACACACACACGCACCTACACCCACAAACACACTAATTTCATCAGTCTCGTTTAAATACTGTGAGTGACACAATAAAATGCGAGGCAGCGAAACGAAAGGAGGACAGAGAGGAAGAGATTTTAATTGAATCAGGAAGGGAATTAAAATATTTGACAGAGATATAGGAGAAAACACAGAACTTAGTGGAACGATATATGAGGAAGGATAAGTAATCTTGGTATCTGGTGACAAGAGGGTTAAAAGGAGAATGATGTTTAGAATTTAACTGAAGAAGACGTCGCAGATATAGAGGAATATTGGAGCGAAAGAGAGAAAATACAGACAGCACATGTGGAGAAATAAAACGTTACCAAATCTTAAGCCAGATCGTTGATAATAGAGAGATATATGATCGTATTTACGGATACAATAGGAGAAGCGAAGACAAGAATTTTGGATACGCTGTACACGATTTAGCAGATATTAATTAAGAGCTGGAACATAAACGATATCAACTTAATCAAATAGAAAAATAACAAAGTAATTGAGAAATAAGGAGTTTTTGAGAGCAGAAAAAGATGTGGCGAAGAGGATAAGGAAGACGTAAACGAGCATAAGTAGCCCGACACTTGACGATCACGTATGACTCGAAAGATCATGAACAGTCAACATAGACATCAAGTATCTTAGAGAAGGAGCGAGGAATTGGAATAGAATTAAGAGAAATGTCAAAGGATTGAATATGGGATAACAATATTGAAGAATCGACAATCAATAAGGATGATTTAAAAGAATTTAGATGCAGGGCATTATTAATGGATCATTTGACAATAGATTTTAAATCTTAAATATTCAAAGCAGAATAGGTTGCTAAAGCATCGAATGGATGAAAGAATTTGAGAAGAATTACGTCATCTGCATACAAAAAAGCTCGAAGGACGGAGAAACATTAGATAAATCAGAGAAAAATATTAAAGAGTAAAGGTCTGAAAATGGAATTAGAGAGAACGGCACGAGTAGAGGAGAAAAGAAGAAGAGAATTATATATGAGGATTAGCTGTGTGCGGTGATAATTAGTTAATTTGTCTGAAAATTAATATTCAATCGACTATTATTAACTCTTTATTCTAAAGATATCGCAAATTATTCGTAATTAAAGAGAGAAAAAGGAAATAATTTTTCTCTATAAAAGAAAAGAATCGTGCAGTCGTCAAGACATAACAACAACTTATATATAGCTACTTATATATAGCTTACTATATAGCTACGCTTACATGTAATTATGGAATGGACTTTAAAAGCAACATACTTAAACATGTTCGAAACATAAATAAAATATGTTTTAAGTATATTTTTCCAATTGTGAACTATACAAATGCAAACGCACATGCCTGTATATATTATATGTATTGTATATATTTACAAGTATTATCTTTCGTACAATCATTTTCTTTCACTTACTCTTATTTAGATTCATATATTTTACACTTTATCTTAATTCTCTTCACACACAATTATATTTAATTAGTAGAATTAATTCATTAGACTCAAAAAGACCTATTTCACGCAAAAATTGTAAGTTAACATTTCTCTTAACGAAAATCTTCAAAACAGAAATATATATGTTTGAGACTCGCAACTCGTATGGGAAATATGCGAAAAAAATTTAAATAGTTGCAAAAAGATTTTTTGCTTATAAAACAAAAGATGTCAATTGTACGAAAAAAAAGTTTCAAATAATACCTATAAAATGAGACATGGAATATTAAAATCGGTCTGTTAGTAAAAAAAAATAAAAATATAAAAATTATCTCAAAAAGTTTTTTTTCACTCCCTCTCAGGTCATCGAGATTTAAAACTTTGAAATTCTCGTAAAATGTAGCTTTCGTGACGAAAAAATCTAGTCCTGAACGAGCCTGAAATGTACTGAACGAGCCTGAAATTGGTTTTTGCAAAAAGACATTTATTCAATAAAAATCTATCTACAGAAAACTTAATTTCTTCTTCTTTGAACAGTCGCATAATAATTTATACGAGTGATTTTTTTTTTTTCTTCAAGATTTGCTACTATCACGTACACTTAGTAACAAAACAATTTTTAGCAATTACTATTTTAAAATGATTTTGAAAAATGGGATTTTGAAAATATCTTTTTTTCGTATAAAAAAATGGAATAATTCCGTTAATATGCATCATATCAAATAGCCGATCATAAGCATTTGATAGCTGATATGTTTCTAATTTAAAAAAAAAAAATTTGGCACCAATTTGTCAAGGAAGAATTGAATTTGCTGCGAATTTAAAAAAAAAGTTACCCTCCGATTATTAGAACCCAAGATATTTAGAACCGATTATTAGAAGCCAAGATAACAATTTTTTTTAATTACTAATAAAAGAATTTAATTTGCTGTAAAATAATTCTCGAATTTTTTACTGCGGAAAAAATTTGTTAGAAACTATTAAAAAGTTGGGAAACGCGAGCAAAGCAGCATGCTGGGCGGAGTGGGGGGAAGTCGGTGCGCGCCTCGCTCGCGGTTTTCAACTTTCTAATGGTTTTAAACAAACTTTTTTTGTAGTAAAAAATTCGAGAATTATTTAAGAGTAAATTCAATTCTTCTTGACAAATTATTACCAGACTTCTTAATCTTAATAAATTCTTAATCTTATTAGGTGTACAACTTTGCTTCCGTCGTTTTCCTATAGATGGTTTTAGCGGTAAGTGGTGGTCGAAATAAATAGATCATAGACATTATACAATAAATGGGGCATCTGTCAACATAACCCCATAGAAACATTAGTCGATTTGTGTCTGCATCATAAA
>Ga0157364_1003438_pt1 | contig 15344 bp, 4 predicted proteins | sample AttsexASBM2_FD_111476 | JGI IMG/M metagenome (GOLD analysis project Ga0157364, IMG submission 111476) | Fungus gardens microbial communities from leaf cutter ant in Ribeirão Preto, State of São Paulo, Brazil - Atta sexdens ASBM2 | ecosystem: Host-associated > Fungi > Mycelium > Unclassified ...
ATTCAGTTCAGTATAGCAAACAAATTTTAATGTGTTTAATCACATAATGAGAATCACATAATGCTATAGTGCTCTAAAATAATGTTTATTTAGACAAGAAATACAATACAAAAAGTAACAAAGTATAACAAGAAAAAGCTCTCTCTCTCTCTCTCTCTCTCTCTCTCTCTTTGAAAGATTTTAAAAATAAACTTCTCTAAAAGTCGACTATTCTGTCGAATCGTCATTTAACAATTTGACAAGAATGATATTCAAAATTTCTACCGACAAAGCAATACGTCCATCACAGTAAAAAAAATTGTGTGTTGGAAATGGTTTAGTTCACGTTTTTGTTGAGGTTACGTTGAGATTTTTAACATATTCGAGTGTTCATTTATTACAATGTGGTTATGTTGTTTAAAGATTTTGTGTTAAGTTGAACACATTTCTTAGTGTCAAACAATTTATGAATAAATGAATAAATAATGTGTTTTAAAATAAAGTGTTTTAAAATGTATAAATTTAAAAAATGAACAAAATATGAGTTAATTTAACATATAAATGTTAACATATAAATGTTTACTGGAAAAATATGCTTTCACAGTTTGTTTATAAATTGTGTTGATATTATCTCTTTTTGTTTTATTCTTTTATACAATATTTGTGTACTTTAATTTGTAACTTTAAATATATTCATCTTGCAATATTAAATTAACCTAAAAATTTGAGAATAAATCATTTAGGACATGTGATTTATGTTAAATTTGATACATTTTTTCAACCTAGTGTAATATAGCGCACAAAAGGCTCGCTCTGAGAACAGAACGAAGCTTTAACGCGTATAGGTTTAACGAGCGTAAATTCAACGAGCCTTCGTTTTCGACAAGAGCAACATCAATCTCAGGACTAGCGGCTACTCGATGCTGTGCGTCATCGATGGCGCTCGTTTAAAATTCGCCAACGTCGACGACCATTAAGTACCTTCGAGTTTGCGCGCATCTTTCTACGCTGCGATGCTGCCGCTACCGGATGTGCGATAGTAAAGGGTGACGTGAAGAGCGAGGGTAGATAGAAAAGCGAGACGACAAAGTCGGGGGTGACAGGAGCTGAGCTACGCTGGCTAGCTGCCAAACAACCCTCCTGGGAACCGCGGGGCCGAAAAACGTGTTCCTTACGACTTTACTTTTGATCTATCTTTGAGAACATACTGTGATTTTATCTCTTTTTTTTCATTGTTTAATTTCAAATTGTCATATTATATATACAGTGCTGCGCTGTTGTATGATACTTGTGGCTAATAAGAACATAAATTAGTAAAACACTGAGAAAAAAATATAAACAGTTAATTTTAATAAATATTTAGTTCAATGTTGTCAACTAAACATTTACTTACTGTTAAATTAAATTAACATTTCTTATATCAAATAAATATAGCTTTATATTTAATAAATATTTAGTTGGCAGTATTCAACTAAATATTTATTAAAATTGACTATATTTTTTTTCAGTGCATAAAAAAGAAAAATCTAAAATATTCTTAATAAATTATTAATAAATATTAAATTTGATAAAACTCATAATTATTATAAGTAATGATAAATTATAATTATTAGAAACATATTTTTACGCACTCGATGATCGATCATGACGAGCGTTTCGTGATGGCGCTGTGTTGATCGTGTTCAGCAATTCGCAGTGAATTTGTCAGAGTTAGTCCGCAAAAAGTCGAGTTTAAAACCAGTGAACAACGCGCAAGTGAAAAGTCAAAGATCAAAAGTGTACATAGCGAGTTTCTCAGAAACGAATTCTAAGAGTTAAGTCTGTTCACGAAAGGAAAGTGTGTGAGACCTCAGAGACAGTATTTTTAAAGGATTGGTTCCGTTATAATAATCGATAAAACCACTACAGTCGCGCATTTAATGCATAGTCTTTACGATTCGCTTCGTTTGAAATAAATTGCGTATCAATTCTTATTTATAAAAAAATGAATTTATATTTTTATTTTGATTCTTAAATAATTTCTACAATCTCAGATTATCTATTTTAGTTGCATAATCCAATTGAAATTCAAATAACATTTATATGCTTCCATGAATATTAGGTTTAACATTATATGAGCGTTTTTCTTCTGTTTATTCATTTAGTGTCTTACGTTAAAGGTATCTAAAAAATTTGATAAAATGTTTGAGGATATTTTACGATATTGACAATAGCAATAATTTGAAAGCTTGCTATTATTTGATATTTTTCTATAATATTTCCTTTTTCTTTTTATCTTTTTATTTGTCTGCAATATTAAATTTGAAAGTTACTCTTATTATTTGTTCTTAAAAAATTTAAGTTATGTCATTTATATAGGAAGTATATATATATATATATATGTACATACATTTATATATAAGTACATATACATTTATTAAACATTGGTATATTGGTATTGGTAAAAACAGAAACTTTAACATTTTAAATCTTTTGTATTTTAATTTCAACATTATTTAAAATTCGCAGTTTAGATAAAATAGAAATATAAGACGTATTACTAGTTAGCGGAGATGGCTTTCGGCTATCTAATGAAATTACAAAAATTTCCAACCTTTTCAGTCTTTTCGCTTAATCACTCGTTATCTAGTCTTCTTTTTACACTGTCTGTTCTAATTTTTCTTCTTGTATCGTTTAATAATGCAAAGTCACAGTACGACACGTAGATGTAATATTCAGCAAGACTAATTCCATTGTGCTGCGTAAGCTTTTGTACCGCTAAACCTTTTGTTTGTAAAGCAAACGTTAACAGAGAATGCAAATACGCAAAAATCGTTCATCGATATGCAGAAAATCCTTTTATATATGATAGCACAAAAGCAAACGAGACTATTTCCTGTGAGTTTTGCATATCTATTGAAGTTACGAGTTTAATAAAGTGAGCAATAAGGTACAAATATTGTCGAAATTGTTAAAATAATCAAACAAAGATTATTTTAATTCGTATGTGCTCTCTCAGGTAAATTTCTCTAGCAAACACATTTGTGAGGTGTTTATTGCAGGATCAGACCATTGTATATAAATCGTTTCAATTCAATCGAAATATCTATACTGTCTATGTATGTACATCGCATGATATATTTGCCGTAGTGGTACTTGCCGACCCGTGCACATGGGACAAAGTAGAGAACGGGAAATAACATAAGAGAAGAGAAAAAATAAAAAAGGATACGGCAGCCGTGGCATCTCGGTCCAGTTTCAACTCGGTCCACCTCGCACGCTAAATATTCATGATACGAGACCGCATATCTGGACCAATGTTCTATGCTGCGGAGTGGAAATACCGTAAAGCCACGGGAGGATCGTGCAAGCCCTCCTCGTATCTGCGGGCACACTTCACTTGCCCTCTTCTCTCATCTCATTCTTGTTGCTTGGACATTTATCTTCCTCACCATTCGCGAAACAATATTACTGTTAGCTTATGGTCGGGGTATCGGGGTCGATGTATCGGTGGAAGTATTGTAATTAAATTGCGTGATGCGCGCGTCCTCTGTCAGTCGGGGAGTTGCTGCTATCAGAATCGTTAAACGGGATCGGGTGCTACCCGCCTAACGCATTTTCATTGCGATTGCTGCGAGCACTAGAATTTGGATGACGGACAGGTTTCAGCTGTAAGCTGATTTTCAAAATAAACTGATTCTCGAGATACGCGCTCATATCTTTGGAAATGGGGTAAAAGGGCTCGCGTGTGTGTGTGTGTGTGTGTGTGTGTGTGTATGTATATCTGTGCAACATCAGACTGTCCTGGAAAGATTGATGTAGCGCTCCAACGCGACGTTATGTCTCTGTAGAAATGTATTTTTGATTATATTATGAAATTCTTCACACTTTTTTTAAATTTCTGCAATACTTTTCGGTAATATGATTTATGGATACATGCTGAAGGGAATATTTTCGCACAAAAGAATGGTTAAAACGTAAATTTTCTTCTTGTAACTGTATCACGTTTCTTTCACATATCACAATAGCAAATATTACTTCAATCGCTTCTGGTTAGTTAACGCGTGCAATTCTTTGCGTAAAATTTTGAAACATACTTAGAAACGATTATTCAATTTTGTTGTAACGTACGGTACAATGCATAAATAAATGTAAACATAGCGTAAATAAATTATACGGATACGGTTATGTGCACGGATATAGATTTACCGATGTGTGAACATTTTTTGTATTCTATCTAAGATATATTAATTGTGTTTGCCTCCGTGTTCTAACGTACTTTGTGGAAAGAAACGATATAGAACATTATACACGGAAGCGCTTCTGCAAGCTGGATCACGTTAAGTTGATTTACGAAAGTTTTTTTATCATAGTTATGTAATCTGTTTACATTTAATGTCTCGCTACTTTGAAACGGATCCTATGTTTCGGTGCATCGCAGACTGAATGTATACGAGTTTATGAAAACTCAGTATGGTCTTTAAATATTATCGATAGAACATAAAATGAAGAACATCAAATCTAACTGCACAGTACTTCGGAAATTCCTTTTTCGTGTCCTTTCCGCGAAAAGAACAATTTTCATTTTTCCTTATCGTTTTTTCTGTATTCTAGTTTTTTTGTCAAAACTAAAACATTACAAGCGCGCGCAAAACATGCTACGCGCGCACTATTTATTCCCTTATGTCATATACTTTTTAATAAATTTTGCAGTCCGAATAAAATTTTAAATTTATTTATGTATATGCACACGTGCGCTCATATACAAGCCACATTCACTCATAACTAAAAAAGATTTTAGGATTTGAAGTTTTATAATTAAAAAAATTTTAATACTAAATTTTAGAAATTGAAAAAATAAATTCTGAAGCTTTAAACTTTGTACACAACTTTTTTAAGAGTGGCTGAAATATGTATTTTCTAAATTCGCGCTGTTATAATTTATCATAGATTTCTTCTTTTCTATCTTTTCCGATTGTTTTATCTCGTTCATTAATAGGGAAAATTTTCCTTTAAATTCTTCCTTTTATATTTTATGATATTTAATTTTATTTTATAACGTTATATTCAAGTAAATTGTACAGCATATATGTCAAATTGAGTAGTAATAAGAAAACTATGTATACAGAAAACAAATATGTAAATTAAACATTAATTTTATTTTCTGTTAATATATTTTCTGTTAATATAATTCATATTATGTTATACAAAATATGACGCGAGTAAAATTGCAATTTCTTAATTGTATTGCGAGTGCATGGGAATGAAATGTTTTTCATTATACAATCGACATCATGTAGCATGCGTTCGTAATTTGCTCGTGCAACTGAAAGCTGCAATTTCGATTGCAGCCACGAAACAAGGGTAACAATAGTGTTAAGGTAAGAAACATCCAGTACACTTGCATCGTGAAAGAAAGTTTCTTGAATCGGACAGCTTGGACAGAAATCCGTGTTCTCTAGATGTTGGGTGTAGACGTTGAACTAGGACAGAAGCAGATTTACTAAAGAAACGTGCCTCGCGAATTAATATTCTCCTTTATCTTGTTCTCTCGTGGCGGGAATTTAAAAGTCAAGAGCGAAAGAGAGAGAGAGAGAGAGAGAGAGAGAGAGAGAGACATTGAAGAGTGAACTCAATAAGCTTTGCATTCCTAAATAATAAGCATTTCGAGCACATCATGCATAAACTTCGATATTTCATATCCAGTTATTATTAAAGCGGAACACGTTAAAATTTATTAAACAAAATCTATCGATATAAAAAGAATAATCGCATATTAACAGGAGAAATCAGTTTTGCTGAAGTATCTGAAAATTGAGCTAGATATATATTTAAAAATAATTTTAGACCATCAAAATAATTATGTAGAACGTTTAAGCGTTGATGACTAATGTTATAAAAAACTTTAACATTCTAATGGCTTCTGCATACAGAACGCGACAATGCTTGCCGTGTTGAAATTGGCGCGGTAGCCAATCAATTTACCATTTTTTTTTATAAGAGCGAAACAATGATTGGTTACTGCGCCAACTTTCGCCGCACGGGAAGCGTTATTCTGTGTTGTAGAGCCATAAAATAACTTGTGTATTCTACATAATTATCATAGATACAGAAAAAATTATACTATGTGCATATAGTTGTAATGTATCACGGAAGAACAGTTTTAAAGTATTTAAAGTATTATTTTAAAGTATTTAAAAATTTAACTAGATGCAAATCTAAAAATAATTTTGTTTGAACCATTAAAGTATTTATGTAGAATATCCAAAGGATTCCATATGCTGATCATAGATAAACGTAATAAGAATTTTTTTAAGACCTTATACAAAAGAAAATATAATTTATATTATTTACAATTTTTCAGCATTAACATCTTCTTAATATGATGCCTGATTGAGCATCAAATTATTAAAATTGCTAATGCTTGTCAATTTAATTCACGATATTACTACAATAGTTTAATTGCTAATAGTTTAATTAATTTATAAGGAAAAATAATTCGGCGCGCAGTTCGAATGATTACAAATATGGTATATGCAAGTATATATAAGTATACATTTAGTAATTTAGATTGAATTATTTAAGCATTAAAGTTCTAGCTTTGACCGTTATGACCATTACTTATATTTCTTGTTGAATTTTTCAAATATATGGTTCAGTAAAGTTCTTATTATTTATAATTTATATTAATGCTTTAAAGAAAGAGATAGGGAAAAGATAGCATATTACATTTTCAGATTAAATATGTTATCAATGTTTTCATGCGCAATTCCTAATTCGTCTTGACAAAATTCACGCAGAGACCAACCAACATTGCAGTCAGCGTAAACGTAAGATACGAGTCTCTGGAGAATGTATCTAATTCTGCTGTGCACTAGTTGCAGCTTATAATTAAGATGACAAGATAGGGGACGTCGATATTTATGTCAAGAAATTGTGCAGTATACAATTTGATATAAATGTATTTTCACTTAGTTTACGTGATGGATGAGATACAATGGACGTGACAGATGGGAAGGCTAACACACAACGTACAAACGACGTATAAACATTCATTACTCTGAATGTTTCTGTGACATTTGTAAGACATTGGAGAATTTGCAAACTCATGTATAAAAGAACATATTTACATTATTTAAGACATAATTTACGACTGACTTTCATTAAATTGAGTAGGTAAATTTACGATTGTTTTGCCAAGCTTGAATTATTCATCGAGTGCATTAATTAGACGGTTTGCATATCTGTGCTTTAGTAATAATTGTGTGAGTGAGAATAAACAATGAGAAAACCGAGAGAAATCTTTTTTCATATCGCATCGTGAAATTCATTTCTTAGCATTCTTGCAGAAAAATATATTAATATAGATAATATTCATCATTATGTCATTGATATAGATAAAAATGATATCATTAGATAAGAGGTAATAGTTTATTTAAAGCTGCGTACATACATATATGTATTTGTACATATTTGTACATATATAAACACAAAAGACTCTTGTAATTCTGACAAACTATTACCTTGAGTAGTTTATATTGTCCTGATCCGAGTTACCATTTTTCTTATTCCTATCTCTCTCTTTTCTGCCATTCGGTATTTATCTAGGGATCCATTTGTCTGCTTATCCGTACATCGACGTATCTATTTATCTATTTTATCTCCCCGACTTTTTATTCCTCTTTGTTCATTCACCTGCCTCTAGAGTTTACATGTAGATACTTTCATTCACTCCTTTGTCTCTATTTTGAAACTTTCGTTCTTCCTTCACTATTCTCCGAACGTATTATTTTTGTTGAAAAAATCTCGACCCTGGAAAAAAATATTTAATTGCAAATTGGAAATCTGATAAAAATTTAATCAGTATGTTTGTTAGAAAATGAATAAGTCAAAAGTTTTCTAGAAATTTCCAAACAGACATAATTAATTCTTTCCATTATGTATCAAAATTTCTTGACAATGATATTAAATTTATTTAATTAGGTTATAAAGTTTTCAATCCTTTAGTGAAACGAGCATCTAGTGAATATAACTAGAAATTGTAGATCCAACTGAAAATACTAATCAAATCCTTATAGAAATTCTTCTATAAATCTAGAAATATTCTAGCTATAAAATTGAATTCAATCGTGATAACCATAAATTCTGATCGATTTTACCAAATTCCATTATATCATATATGTTTCGTTAATATAAACAAAACATTTTCCTAAGTGCAGTGATATTCGTCAAACTTTTTTTGTAAATTATTTTATATCTTAATGTATTCATGTAGTTATCTAAAGGTTTATCATGAAGATGCACGCGTATAATATCTTCGGAGATATCAAGTCGACGGTGCATGGAATTATGCAGAACGCGCGGTGGAAAATAGTTCCTAGTTTACATAGTCCCGCGATATATATAATACTAAAGGAGATGGATGAATAGATAGGTTGTGCGAGAGCGGATAAATGTAGGTCCTATAGTCTATAAAGAAGAAAAACCCGAGGAGGATAAAGATACGAGCGTTCGTTAAATGCCGAACGTGTGGAGGAACATGAAATAACAAGAGAGCAAAATGATTAATACCGATTACATTTCGAGAATGAAGAATACACCTATCGAATGTTATCTTAATTAACAACTGTCTGTATATTCTGTTCTGTCGATTATTATTATTAATGATCGATACAGATAAAATAGAACTTCATGTTCACATACATATAACAATAAGCAAACATATATAACAATGTATTTCCGATCGAATCACGTTTGTATAAATTGTAGAAAGTATAAACTGGTCCAGATGTTACACAGACTTGAACTGTTCTTTATAGATATAAAGTCTGTTTTTATAATATCTTTTTTCTGTAATTTTAAATAGAAAAATTTATTGAATTTCATAATTTTTGAGAATTTGTGATTATAATAAGGTACGAACATTAGAAAAATTGACAATTTTACACAATACATTTTATCCTGGAAACATTCTCGAGTTGTTCTCTAAACGTCTTTAAAACGATCTTTTAAACGGTGGAGATCTGTCTTGTAAGATGATACGTCAATCATCTCAGAAATATTCGAAGGATCAATACGTTATGATATTTGATGCTTACGACAAGTTGAATATACGATCATTTTAATGTGATGCGTACGTAAAATTTAGACTTAATTGAGATTTTTAATAGATTTAAGGATGTATTACAAGTATATTTTTTAATAAAATGAAAAAATTATAAATTTTCTGTATTGTATTCGAAAGTTATATAAGAAATTTGGCAATTAGAATCTAGATAGAAAATTATTTCAATAAAAGACATGTTTTTAAAAAATAAGATAAAATCATAAAATGTTTGTTTAAATTATAAATTTGTATTGTTAAATATTCTAAATATTATTATTATAATATATGTTTTATATATAAAACACTTATTTTTATGGAAAATATCAATTTCTAATTCAGTCACTTTTTGCAGAGACTATGCACCTATACATCTTTACGATTTAACAAAAGTAAAACAATATCGAAGAAAGCTCCCTTGGCAGAATTATTGAACGGTAACAATTTATCGATTGGAACTCGTAACCACTGTCAATGTTAATAATACGCGTGCAAACATTGACTATCTATCCTTAGTGATGCAGCATGTCTGCTTTCACTTACCGGCTCACTCAACGGGCAGCATCATCCAAACAAACTATTGCCAACTGAATATAAGGGTTGCTAAGCAAACACACACACACATACATAGCAATTTAATGTATGCATTTAACGTATCTGCGTTGCTAACACACAACCCAACGTCCATACTATAAACAGTTCTGGAAACTTTAATTAAAACCCTCGAGGTATAGATAATTAACTCACTTGGCTCGTTTTGCCAAACGCAGTCGTATTTCTCGCATTTGAGAAACTATACGACTTGCGTTTCTGATATTTTAATTATTAATTACACGACGTTGACTTCTTCCGTCCGCGACTCGTCAGTTTGCCAACCTCGATGTACTTGCATCATACTTTTCCTTTCATGCCTGCCGGTTTGATCGAATTTAAACAGCAGCCAGCCTTGACTCGCGGATTAAACACGACGCTTGCTTCCGTTCTCAAGACTGCTTTTCGCGGTAACAAATACGCGCCGGCATTAACTTTGCAAGAGACGAGGCGGAAATCGCTTCGCGCAATGATGGTGTTTTCTACAAGCGATGGTTGTTACGGTGGAATGCGCAAAGGAATAGTAAATGGGATTACAGTGGCAAGTGAAGTCAGAGTACTTTATTTGGTGTAAATACATTCTTCCTATAAGTGTTTCCTACTATCTATCGCTTGCTGGAAACAATTCGCTGCCAACTCGAGAGTGTCAAATAGCTTCAGCTCTTCTTTTAAACTAGAATCTTTTAACATACAATGCATATTAATTTACATTATCGATCAATAATCAAAAAATTCGTAGAAACATTTCAATAATTGACTTGATGAAATGTATTAATTAATGATGAAAACTATCAGTTTTCAAGATTGTGTTGACAATTAATATAATTTTTGAAAGGGGAAACATATTTAATCTTAAATAAATGTAATTAACAGCAATGCGCATAGATCTTTTTGCAGAAAGTTGTCTGTCTGTCGCAGCTCTTTAAACGGCAATTACTACGATAGAAAAACATCTCTTTGAAAGGACGAGACGTCAACATGGTTCTTCCTCCGTGAAATTGCATAAAACTATGCTTTTGATGATTTAACGTAATTAAAGTCTTTGCAGAGTTTGCTACTTGTAATTATAATATGTATTTAAGAGAAAATTTATACAATGTAAATTACATGTTCCAAAAAAAAACTCATATATTAGGAAAGAGACTCTTTTAGCAATTACAATTCATTCCGTACACATTATACTCTTTGTAGATTATTTTCGGTAATTAAGTTTAATATTGTTATTACGTAGTATATATATATCAAGTTGATATTATTCTTTATATCAATAATATTTGTAATTTTACTGGCTCTTTTATGAGAACTTTTGAAAAATTATTATGATTTATCCAACAGATTATTATTTTGTTATTAAATAAACTATCAAAGGGAGATACTTTTAAAGCTTTACGAAATTATTTCATGAAGTAATCGTTGTATTTTATTATACACTTTTTTTTATATTTACGTATATATATATATAATAAAATAATACTCATTTATTGCATGCATTATTAAAAGTTTTCAGGATTGAAAATAGAAAAAATATTTTTTTATTCATGCATTTTTTGTTTCGAGCTAATTAAAAACACTATTTAAACTCTGTTGAAAGAAATCGCATTTGTGAAGATATAAAGTCATTAATTTAACGTAACACTTCTCCTTCGTTTATATCTCCCGAAAAGAACTTTCTAAACGTTTAATGAACACGATTTAATATGATAAGCATAAATATCATAAATTTGCGCGTTTATCATATTGTGGTCAACTGTGCGATTATATAATGTCGGAAAAGACTAAGTTCTTAGATAACGTTGCGAAATTAATCATCCGCTGTCCAAATTTCTAATAACATCTCAACTCGATACACAATAACATCAAGGCTTACTTACCAAGAAACGTGCGATATGTATTAAGGTTGCTTCAAATGGTCAACAAGCAGTTTAGGTCTTATTCAAGTAGCCCAAATAACTTGATCAGAAAATCTAATTCGCGTGCAAGAAGTTGTCTCTGCTTTCGAAAACATAAGCCAGTATACGAAAATTATACGAATAAATACAATTTATTATAATATAATCATTCAAATTCGATTTATATTTTAAAAAAGTTTTTAATAAATTTAAAAGCGTGTACGTAAAAATTGTTAAGATACAATGTTTACAATATGCTTCTTATTGTTGATCGTTAAAAATGCAATTTATATTTAACCATTAAATTACATTGGAGAAGAAATAAAAAGGATATTAAAAGGGCGTTTAAAGAGTTAGCTGTAACGAGATTATACGAGATTATCAATATTTTAAATAAAACGAAATAAAAGACGGTCTATTGAGAGAAATTAAATTAAATAATGAAATTGATATCTTAATTCATATTAATAAAATACCGAATCATTTATAAAGAGTTTGTCAAAAAAGGTCAGTCCGTGATTGCCGATAGCTTTGTAGAAAGTATAGTAAATGTACATTCGTGATTATGCAATAAATCTATTTTCATTCGATCACGATCACGATCATACGCTAATTAACGCTGTCATCCAAGCGTACGCGATCCACTATTCGTGCTAGCATCTCCGATGAAAATTTTCATAATTGAAATTATTGTCTAACGAGCAAGGTGCCGAGGCACGATGTAGGTAAAGGTTTATATTATACGAGCGTTCGTTCATTCACCTCTCATATTGGAGGAGCGCTTATATTACCGGATGCGAATTCCTTCATCAGTAATCCAGGTCGTCGCATACATCTGCTCACGAATTCGTTCATTAGACAAACGATAGACATTAGTTCGATGACAAATATATATGTAATCAGAAATGATGATGTGTTACTCGTAACGATGGAACAATTATAATTTTAAAAAATTCTCGAAATTGTTAAATACGATTTTTAGAACATTTTTTAGAACATTTTTCATAAATATTGATTTCATAAATATTGAATTTGTTTTTTTAAATAAAAATGAAAACATATTTTTTAGAAATGTGCCCCAGGGCACAATGTTGGAAAAAGAGTCAAAATTTTGAAAAAAATTAATTGTGTGAATTATTTATTGAAATATGTAAATTGAATTTAAAAAAGCTTCTTTTAATATGATTTCAATAAAATGAAGTCAAAAGAGTTAGATACTTATTAGCATTACTATTAATGATGAATGTAATTTGTGATGTTATTTTCATCTTCAATTTATGATTGCATTTTAAGCCCGACAAATCGAATGGAGTGTATAGAACTGAAAGATATATTTTTAAATCTATATACCTGTGTATGAATATTAAGAACCAAGATCCGCTTCAATTGAAAATAAGATTCTTTCTCTTATTTGATTTATTTTTATCAGTTTAATTTCCACTTATAATCCAATAATTTTGTAAAACGTTCAAACTAGTTAGAAAAATATTTGCTCCTCGTGTTTGAGTTTTCCACGTAATGATTTTGATCAACAAAATTATTTTTATTTGTATCCAGTTAAATTTTTAGATATTTATTGTTATTGTAGCAGAACCTTATTTGTATCTGTATTGTAGTCCATACATTTCAAATGCGCAGTTTCTAAATTCGTCCGTGTGAAATAATCGTCTCCTCTGTCGGAGATTTTTCCTCGCTTTACTGCTTTCAATCACCGTCCGCCGTCAAACCATTTACACAGTATAAATACTCCTCTGAATGTGAAACTGAAGAGCTTGGAACTGGACACGGGACGTTAGGTATATGTTTGAAACGATTAATGTGGATCGAGGTAAAGCGAGGACGCGCGAGCCGAAATTATCAAATTTGCATTCGATTTCCGGCAGACCGCTACATCCTCGTCCCGATTGACAAACAAGAGCCACCCTGTGTCGCCATCGCGTTTAATACAAGCACAGGCATGCCGTTTAAATTACAGACCGTGCAAATGGATCGCCGGCGGTGCTTATACATGGAAGTGCGATGTCGCGTGTTTGGCCAGCTGTAGGTACGTCAAACTGGCAAAGCGACACGTGCTCGCGACACCTTGCTCGTGACGTTTGTTGCTTCTTAGTAAGCTTTCGAAATAACGCTCGGAATCCGGCGAGATGCATGGAAACATATTGTTCACCATGTATTCCTCTCACCAATAGCATACCCTTGTATCGCACAGCAAATATATGCTCTCAAAATTGATTCCCAAATTAATGCATCAACATCATCATGTAGAGGGTAGGACGAATGAAGCGTGAATTTTTTTCAAATAATACCACCGCTTGTAAGTAAATTTTTATGCAAATTCCGCGATACGGTATTTGCACGTGTTTTTTCACTGCAAATTATTTATAGACATGAAGAATATTAATGAAACATTACTGGAGATAAAGATTTAAATATAATGCATAGTTGATATTTTACATAATAATCGCACGATCACATACGATCTATTATTGACTTGCGACGCGACACGTATTATACTGCATGAAAAGATTTTATTCAAATATCTAAAAATTTAGTTGCAAATCTGAAATAATTTTGTTCGACTATCAAAGTACTTACATAGGATGCTTAAACCAGTTTCTAGAGCATTAAAACTTTTGGCAGCTCATTAGTTTGAGTTTTTTATATAATTATTTAATGGTCTGACAAAATTATTTTCATATTTATCTTAAATTTATCTTTAAATTTTTAGATTCAGTAAAATCGATTTTTTAACTTCAGTGAAATTGCTTTTTTTTTATATAATCAAAATATATATTATATATGTTTGTTAAATATTTATTAAAATAAATCAACATCAATCATGCAGCACCAAACATTGCTTGAAATTATCAGTTTATAAAAAATACAATAATAACTAATTATTGTGATCAATTTTAGGATCAATACATGATATTTGACTTTGTAAAAGCACCGTAATAGAATAATCCCACATATGCTTGTAAATACCGATCTATACCAATATGCTGCAAAGCGAGCGAATTTTATTGGAGGATTCTATTTCTTTTGATTGGAGAGTCTGGTTGCAATCATCGAACTCACCGACCTGCGTTTAAATCGAACGGGATTCAGCAAGCCGATTCGTTTTATGTTGTTCGCTTTGAGCTCTCTTAATCTGCAAACTCCGTACGCTCTGAGTGATTCAGGATATTTCAGAAAAAAATGCTGATTTTCACTGAAAACATGAATGTTGCGGGTCACACGTGGGTTTTCAATGCGTGATGCTTTATGTAAACTTCAGAAAATATATGGATCGTCTCCTGAAATCGAAAATATGACAGAGTACGAGATGTAAAATTGAATGTAGAATCTTTTAGGTAAATTTCTTCTAGCTATCTCGGTCAGCTACCTGAAAATAACAATCGGGAAGAATATCATACGCACAAGAATTTTCATCAGTACGTTACGTGCAAGTATGCAACGAACCTTAGCATGCCATTTATCTCACATTTGATGTGAGTGCATTTATCTCACTAAATTCCTTTGTACCTTTGAAGAGCTCGGCCATTTCGGAAGAGAGCTTTGATACGACGTAACCAACTAAACCACGACGACACCACAAAGCTAATCGCGGTTGTACGTGACCGTGCAATAAAGAACATCGGCTGAGTGTTGTACCGCCAACTTTATCCGTGGACCGTCGCGGGAAGAACAGATTTCATACCTAAGGTAGCTTCATGTGACACTGCTTTTTTGGGAAACGCATGTCCAACATAACTACAAATTATGCGAGAAAACTGAAGCAAGAGAAATTTCCTTGTTCGACA
>Ga0157364_1003439_pt1 | contig 15343 bp, 3 predicted proteins | sample AttsexASBM2_FD_111476 | JGI IMG/M metagenome (GOLD analysis project Ga0157364, IMG submission 111476) | Fungus gardens microbial communities from leaf cutter ant in Ribeirão Preto, State of São Paulo, Brazil - Atta sexdens ASBM2 | ecosystem: Host-associated > Fungi > Mycelium > Unclassified ...
ACGTAATAGCTACCCTCTCGCGCGCGCGCGCGCGCGTGTGTGTGTGTGTGTGTGTGTGTGTGTGTGTGTGTGTGTGTGTGCACACACTATATATATATATATGTATATATATATATATACAATATATATATATATATATATATATACACACGGAGATATAGGAAACAGAGACGAGCTGAGCCGAGAAAATCGAGTTTCGCTCAATGTTTGCACCAGAATTTGATTTTCATTCTACGGTGTTAATAGTCAGCTCGAACAAAGAGAGTGAACAAGAGAGGAAATTGGTCGGTAACAGTATTCAAATAGATAGAAAGCGCACGACTTTTATCGCCTTTTTCTCATCCAGTCCGCAATTTCCTAAATTAGCGCTCGAAATCCCCTAGTGACAGCCATGAGGATTTTTCCGATTTACAATTTCGCACCATATAGATTTCTTGTGTCGCGCACGAGTATTTTTTTTCTTTTTTTTTTTATTAAGTTCAAAAGTTTCAAAACATGTACTTTTTGGAATTAAGTTACAAGCAATTTTCACGTCGAGTTTAGGAATATATTAGGATAATTTCGCAATGTGGCATAAAGTTATTTTTATTAATTAAGAATTAATTATACTATTCTAATAGTAGATACATATTAATTTAAGTTTGATTACTTTATTCTTTCATTGTATAATTTTGAATTATTAAAGACACTACCATCACCACACAGCTGATACGATTTCAATACATATAAATTGAATATATATAAAATTTTACGAGATAGATGGTTTCAAAATAAGATGATTTTCCTTCAATAAAATAATTTAAAGTAGCTATATAGAATAAAAGTAAAAAAGTCAATAGTAACTTTACAAGGCAATTGAGCGATTGTAACTCCATCACTTCTACGATAGAAGTTCGCATTTTTGTCACACTTAAAACTTTTACTTGGGTGGTTCTCAACTAGACAATCTCGACAATTTTTCATTCAGTCCCAAACATTTCTTAAAGATGTTAGAAACTGCATTCTCTTGTGAACTGAATTCTCTTTTCAACTAGTTGAAATACAACTTCATGAAATTCTTTATAATGCATTTGTTGATGTATTAACAACATAATAAAATAAAATTGCAATTTAAATATTTTATGCTAATATTATTTTTTTAAAATCCGCCTGAAAAATTTTGTTCATTATTTGATTCCATTTCTTCAAAAATCACGAATTTAAATTAGCGACACGCTAAGAGTTAATAATTCACATACGCATAATTCTTTTATTTTGAGAAGATTTATAAAAAGTTATTAACAGATTTTTTCTTTTTAAGCGTAAGTGATGATATTTTTCGAAAAGTCCCATAGGAAAAATATATTCGATTTTAAAAGCGACTTTGTGCACGTACTAACTTTATGCTACTGCTTTCCGTAAGTTTGGTATAACTTTCAAACTCTTCGATAACGTGTATAATTTTATTATTTGTGAAGTGCGATGGGAATAATCAATTAAAAATTCAAGTACATCCACATTAACACTCATTTACTATTAAAGCCATAATCATGTTGGTTAAGTGCAAAAAAGTAGAAATCTGATTTTAGCCTCAATGATATTAGCGCCGTATTTTTGACACAGATTTGTTTACATTTATAAATATTTAATTTATTCTCCTAAGACCCAGAATTTCTTTATTTACGAACGAACAAGTAGTTACTTATGTATTCTCTTGACATTTCATATACATATATTAACATAAATAGAAGAATTAGAATCTTTTTATATAAATATTCAAACATAGAGTTATATTAAACATAAATCTTATTACACAGTGCATATTTAATGATTTTTAAAAATCATTTTTTTGTATCAATTTTATTGTATTACTTAATAAGATATATTAATAGTTATTAATATATCTTATTAAGTAATACAATAAGATATAGTATTAGTTATTATATTATTTAATATTTATGCTATATTTTAATTTCCATGTACTCCCCTTCGCAAAGTAATACTAATCGAATAATTCAACAATACAGTTCAAATTGTTTGAATTACTCGAGCAATTTACATAAATTGTCGGTAACGACAATTTACAAGAATATCTTGTGTGAAACGCAAGTTGTCTTGCAGGTCACGTAAATATCTGCAGGAACAGTCAACTACAAGCAATTAACACGCGAATGTAGTCTCATTAAACATGAAGACGGACTCCGCGACCTCGTGTGCATCAACGATCAGTTAACAAGTAAAAACAAGGCATAGCACACCGCAATGGCAAAACACTCTGCAGCATTACGAAGCCACGAAATTTCTTGCTAAATCTCGCAACCTGTCCACGATAGCACGAACTGAGTGCCGAAGGAAGTTAAAACCACTTTCATAGTAGGAGACTACGTACGCATCGATTACGAGTTTACTGCTGCTTAAATGGTGTACATTTCTCGTGTAAACTTGAAACTGTTCACTGACGTAATAAATGGTTCCATGGAAATTTTCACGTTATCTCCCGAAAATTAAAAAACTTTAATTTCGAATCGTGTAACACGAATCTGTCCCTTGATTTCAGTTCTCGTAATAACGTTCTATTGGATTTTATTTAGTCATGAACAATTAATTTTCTAGTGGAGATAAAATACATGTTAAACGTGAATTTATTTACAACTGTTGTGTGCAAAATTATTCCATGATATATTTAATCGATATACTTCCAACGACGCGTGTCAAATAATACAATACATTTGCTTTATAATATAATACATTTGCTTTGAATCTTCGCCGTTAAAATTTAAAGAAAATATATTCTGTAGGGATTAAATTAAATAAATGTGACACGGATAAAAAAATATTTTAAATAAAAACCCGCTTAAAGTTAAATAGAACAAGATTAACTTCAACTGCAATTTTTCTAGTATACGTTGAACAGGGGCTACTATGACAGATAAACAACAAATCAAACGTATAATATATTCCCTACAGTGCACCAAGATAGCGCAATGCATTAAAGCGATATATGTACCGAGGATTTCCGTGATTCCAACGTGTGAACTAATTGTGAGTTATTATACCACGCATAATTATGTTGTACATAACGACTACGAATGGGCCGACCGTCGAGACAAACGGAGTTTTTATCATTGTAGATCTAAATATGGCCGATAATTACAAACGTACACTCTCCCAAAATTCTGGCAAACTGCAAAGCTATTTTCATCCCATGAAACACGATGACAAGAGACACTAATTATTAAGTGGCATAATATGTCGTCCTATATCCTCAATTTTCGTAACTGACGTTAATTCAAGCATCGTAGTTAACTTTAAATGAGTGTGTCATCCTGATGTAATACATAAACGCTTTTGATAATGCACTGAATAAATTTACAACATGACAGATATGCAAAGGAGACGGAATGTAAAGAATAATAATGTTTAATAATGTTTAATAATCTTTAATTATAAAATAAAAGAAAAATAATTTATTACGACATATATGTACAAATAAAAAGTAATAAAGCATTTCTCACGGAATATACTTTCAATTTATATACATTAATAATATCGGTAATATTATATTTATGTATATTGAATGATTGAGTAAATGATTAACTACACAAATTTTTTTATTATCATTAGCTCTCTTTATATTTCTTTGCGCAGTTTCAATCCTTTGATCTGATTTACGCTCTATTAATCTTTTGTTTCAAAGTAATAGTTTAAATTAATCAATAATGTTAATCTAAAGGCTGTAGCACGTAACGCACAAGCTTAATTATCGGCATCAAGTAGCAACGATTTAAGTCTTGCCAGCTATGCTTGAATCTTCTTTATATTAAGTTAGCCAGTTTTAGTCACGGTCGAACTAGTCTAAACTTTTCTAATTAGGCATTCAGGTGTGCTGTTCTGGCCCTTCTGCATAGTATTAGTTTCGTAATTAGTTATATCATGGCGGAAGAATTAACGAGCTCATGAAGTTTCACTGCGAAAAGCCGCGAAATGATATCGCACCCCGTAGCGTCGCGTTGTACATATTGTGTATAGCACCGTGTCTAAACTTTACTACAGAACATGCGAGTTTCTCAGCAATGTATTTACCGGATGGTATATATCACTTGCAACTTCATTTAGGAAAAGTCAAAACAGTAACCCGGATTCAACGAAAAGATATTTATTTTAAAGTACCAAAACATGATCGCGTTTCTTATCTCCTAATTCAGGATTACTACAGTCAACTTGTTGCATAAAGGATAACTTTCGAATTAATACTATTAAGTTATATGCAAATAAACACCTGACGGAGTAAGATTTATTTTATTTTATTTTATTTTCAATAGCATGATGCTTGTCAATTGTTTACTTTCAAATAAAAAAGATATTCTTAACGAGGGTGTTATAAATTTATTCACGCGAATTGAATATACTTAATGAATTTACATTACATACTTTAATAATCTTTGAAAAAATAGAAATTTTACATATAACATTAATTTTTACATAAAAAATTAAATTAAAATTAAAAATCAACACTTAATATTACTTTCTGTTAAATGAAAATTTAAACTAATAATTTTGCTAAAAACTTCAAATACTTGTAATTTAAAAGTACTTGTTGTAATTTAAAAGTTATCTGATTTTTCTATAAAATTATTTTTTTCTTTAAACTTGTTTGTGAGAATTTTACAAATACTTTTTATTTGACTTTATTAACGTGATCCTTTGTTTGAGGCATATTTGCTCAGTTATAATATAATATCTGTAATAGTTACACAAACTTTTAGTTACATAAACTTTTGCCATGAATGTAGTTCATCGTTGTAATCCTAAAAATTCATTATTTAAGAAAGTAAGAAGTTTGTATAGCGTGATTTATGTTACTGAGTATCAAGAACTGAGTGATCTTTCAAGGAATCTTTCAAAGATCTTTCACTAAACTGAGAATTGGACTAATACTAAGAAGTTTTCCTTTTCATCGAAAACCTTATATCACCTTAAAGTTTCTAAGACATATATTTTTATAAAAATTACCTTATTATGTGACACTTCTAGAAATATTTTATATATTAAATCATATATAAAATAATTCATAATTTAAGAAATTATATAAAAATTATAATAAAATTAATTCTGAGTGAGTTTCCTCATTTCGTATATGATCATATGATTATACAAATAGCACAGTAGAAAAGCAATCCAGATGAAGAGAAGTAATAGTAAACAATAGCGAAGTAAAGAGTAAACAATATAGAAACTCGACTGTAGTTACTACTACTAAATGTTCTTTGGTAAAATGTTAAATTGAATAAATAAACTTTGTAACGCATCAATGTTATATATCTTTGTTTGTAAAAGGCGTTCTCACTGATTAATTCGTGTAGCATCCGTGCTTTTACGGACGTACATCGGAAGCTTTTTTATTTCCGCTTATCCAATTCTAATTGCTTGCATTTCCGCCATACAGAAAGAGTTTCACTAATTACTCTCATATTTCATCTCGCCGCTGCCAAATGAATCTTTTTACGAAAAATATCCGTAATCTCACGGTTGGCTAAGAAAAAATAGCTTGCATTATAGTGTAATAAGATTACTTTAATATAAAAAATTTTCGATACAATACAAAAAAATGTATAAAGTAAAAGGCTATAAAAAAAGTTACTTGTTGTTCTCCAAGAAAAAAATTCATTCAAGCACTTTATAAGTACTAATATTTCCGCTCGGCATTGTAAATGATAAAAATAATTCACATAACACTTATTAGTTTTATGATCACGATTGTGATGTCGAGTAAGCCGCAACAATTGATGAAAAAGTTGGAATCATTGTTGATGAAGGACTATGCTGGAATATAGACATTTTTGTGGCCATCTCCTCCCATTTGAACTATAGTGATATATCTTGTTTAAACGAACAATCGGAAAAAATTCGTCAGCTCTCTGCTTCGGCTTTTATCTCGGTGATAGAAAAAAGTTCGATGCTGAGGATTAATTCTACGATGCATTTTCGGACAAACATTCTATCTGCCAAGATTTCTTTTACATGTAAAATCTATTTTATATGTATATACATGTAGTGCATATAAAATTCATTCTATATATACATATATATAACACATATATCATTTTATCATAAAAAAATTGAGTATCAATTTGTCATACAGATAATCTACTTAAAAATTTCTGCTTCTCTTTCCTTTAGTAAATATAATTTAAGTATATAAATATATTTATATACTCTTCATATCATTTCAATCTTTATTCAAAATATGTTAAAATAATAAGTTTTTACTTTTTATTTTGAGTCCGTTAGACACGGCTATTGTAAAATTAAAACTTTTGCGCAACCAATATAAAATATAATATAATATAATATATATAAAATACAATCGTATTTCCCATATATCTCGAGAACATAAGAATAATTAAATTTTAATGTTATATGAAAAAGACCAACTTCTATTTTGCATATCAATTCATCTGCTAACGTATTACTACGTTATATACCTATCCTTATCGTACATATTTCCAGAATATATATGACTGACTGTGCCATTATTGTGCTAATATTAACCCATATTAATATACAGAACCGGTTAAAAATTAAAAATTAAATTAGTTAAAAATTACGCGTGTGGCAACTTATAATGTTTTTCATTGACAGAACTGGTGCACACTCAGTACACTTCAAAGCTATTGTACACAAATTGACGTAAAAATATATGTTTAATAAAAATACAGAATCGAGTTAAACCACGAAATTCTCAATATATTTGATTATACTATTTGATAAAATATACATTAAGTATTTTATCAATTGGAATATCTCGTTTTTACATTCAGATTAGATTAGCTTACAACGGCTTTAATGTGCATTGAATGCACATTAGTTCTGCCAATGAAAAACGCTAGTTCTCTCCTCGGTGCACATGCATGAACGTTATGAAAATGAAAGATCGATCTCATCACTGAAATGCAATCCGACTGCGTTAATTCGCGAGCGTAAAGCTCAGCTGCCGACTGACGTGTCGAGAATCAGATTACGTAGAATTTAATGAGCTTTCTCGGAGAGACTTAATGCAATTTGTCAGTGGGTATTCGATGCGATTTGCATTCTTCATTTTTATACTCGGCAAAAATTTTCATGTTCTTCACTATGTCGTGATGACGCTGATAATAAAGTTATTTTTGTTGTAACTATTTGCGACTTCGTAAAATATGAATAATTAACTTAATATTTCCTTATATAGCTTAATGCTAGATTCGTTAATGGTGCATTAGAAATCTATATAAGTCTAAACATGTCTAAGTAGATAACTCTGACATTTTGAAAAAAGGTAATTCTTTCATAAAAATGCAAATTATTTTTAATTCTTTATGTTTTTCTGGAAATATTTCAAAAAGTTCTTGGCATTAATTCTTTAATGCCTTTGAAAATGGAATGTATTAGGTGTTAAAATAAAAGGATTTGAAGAATTCACATTGCTTTTAAAATAATGGTTCGGTCAATTTTGCGAAAGAATATACAAATATTTTCAATCTCAAACAAGTGTTAAGGAAATAAGCTCTCACAATGCACAGTATAAAGTGCTTCGCAATATATATCGGAATATGCTTCTTATCTCGTCCCTTCACGCTACGTCATGCACCTAGTAGAGCGAATGCATTCTCGGTCAGGCTTTACTCGACCATTCGATGTATTCCGCATCGATATTTTCACATTGAGCTTAAGGAGAGAGCTTTCAGCTGGCAGGCCACGTGTATTCACGCATGTCCAATTTCCGTTTAGCCCTCCCAAATGGAAATCTCGTTCTGAGCCTTTGATATCCGGCTGCCAACGATGCGATGTATTGAAGATTGTAGCTACAGTTAACTCATGTAAAGACTGCAATTGATCTTTTGCTTGCATTGTCATAATACGGCAACATTATGGTCAAACTAAATTTATCCATTATTGTCATATATCGTTTTTAAAGATTAAGCTTAAGATTTAAAATTTAAATAATTAGTAAAAAATATAAAATTTTTCTTTGTAGTACTTCATTATATCTCACCTATTAATGCTTTTTAGATTTTTTTTTTTTAAAGATAATTCGATAAATATCCTTCTGCATGTATTAAATGATGCATACTTTTCTATTTATAGGATAGGATTCATAAATTTACATAAATAAAAATATGAATAAATATAACAGAGTTAAAATATTTATAAATAAACCTATATTGTTTATAATGTAATTTCCTCAAAAAAATGAAAAAGATTATCAAGTAAAAGAACATTGAGAAATTATTAAGAGATTTTATATTTGTCACGTTTTTATTAAGAAAATTTTTTGAATTTTGAAAAATTGTATATAACAAAAAAATGACGTTATTTTGGCATTTGGTATCGTATATCAAAATTCACTCCTATTTCCGTTTGCATCTGAATTAATTTGTAGATGAAGTTTCACGGAACTAATAATTAACAGGAGATGGATTGCATGAGATTAATGTCCGAAATTAATGATACTATCGTGGGAACTATCACCGATTTCACTATAACGTTACTTTCCCTTCCAAAGTAATAACATTTTTTAATATTTATACTATAAAATAAAACAAATTTTTATAAAACATGGTAAAAATACAATATTACGTTTTTTGAATAAAAAATATAGTAAATCTGAATTCTTTCCTGTCATTTATATTCTACATGCAAATTGCAAGATTGTTGAACTGCAAAAAATATTTGTGTTCTCCAAAAATAAAGAAATAAAATTAATAAAAGTAAATTATATCAAAGTTAATTCGAATTCTCATTCGATGTAATGGACACACAAAGAAATTGGCCAAAAAATTAAACTCAGATTTATATCTGGGTCGCTCACAAATTCTGAGGATCGTTAGATAAATTTAATTTCCGTTGTTCGTCGACTATTCGCGCAGCGGTGTTTGTTCTGTCAGGACTGCCGAATATTCATAAGTGAATGAAGGAAATGACGCAACGCGAGATTCGACTATATATATTGTTCCTGTCGTTTATTCGAGTTCTATACTCTGATCACAGTTTCGCAGATTTACGACGACACATTCTCATGCATTTCCTAGTCCAAAAGCCATGCTTGTAAGAAAGCTGGTCTCCCGCATGTAACACCGCAACGAATATGCCAACGCATTCTTGAGTCGCATGCTCTTAATACTCAGGAACTTTGTCAGTTGCTGTTACGAAACCTTATACACATACCGGGCGAGTTATGGGAGAACGCCGGAAAATTTCCGCCTCCTTTGAATGTACGATGCGGAACGCTTGCGATGGACATCGCGTAATTTGCTTGTAAGATACACAATTCGTAGTCACATGTAAAACACAATATTATAGCCAATAAACTATTATTATAAAAATGTATGTTATCAAATTTATAATAATTTTATTGAATAAAATTATGAGTGAATGTTTCATACATTTGAAATAGAATAAACAAATAAAAGTTCATAGCTTCTAAAAATTGCTTTTAATTTAGAAAGATACAATTTATAAAGTTGTTTCCTATGCATATATTTAAAATTAATATGCATTATTAAATTTAAATGCGAACTTATAATTACAAGTAAAATATAAAATAATAATTAAATGTTACACAAAAATAAAATGTATTAAAAACTAATCAGAAATTTTTTTTTTGGACGTTATAAAATTTCGGCTTTATAACGTCGTACAAACAAAAATTTTCCACTTGAAATTATGGCAAGCATATTAGAGCATATGCAACATTACTGCTGGCAGATTAATATCTCAACTTCAACAAACTTATAATCCAACACATCAAAAGTTATTGCAAAAAGAAACAGTTTTAACTATTATCAAGCATAAAAAATAACGAACTTTCCCATTATTCCGAGTTACTTAAGAAAAGAGATGTTATGAAGATTACAGTGGATAAGAAATCTCGACCTGCTATATCCAGGATGACCCAGTTGCAAATGTTAAATCGCACTTCTGCGAGCTTCTAAATGATACCTTTAGCTGCTCAATAATTTTAAATAAAAATATAAAAGTCTTACATTTTTAAGCCGGTGGTAAAAGATAATGATTATAGAAATTGTATTATAGAAAATATATTGTGTAAAGTGATATTTAAAAATAAAAGTAACTAATGCTGTTTTGTAATGCTGTTTTGTATATAAGTACATGCAAAAGAAAAAGAAAATATATATGTACAATTCTTTATTCTAATTGATCAAAAAATTTTTAAGAGAGAGAGGGCGAGAGAGAGAGAGAGAGAGAGAGAGAGAGAGAGAAGAGAAGAGAAGAGAAGAGAAACCATTTATATATTATTTTATAATAAAATATACTTTAATTTCTTTATATTAATAAAAATTAATAAATGACAAAATAAGAAGAACTTCAGAAACTATATATAAACATACACATCCAATAAAAATAATTCAATAATTATAATTCAATAATTATAAATAATTCTACAATTTAGAAATGTACGAATATAAATATGAAAAAGAGTATATATTATTTACAATTTAAAAAAATGATTTATTAATCGATTTATTAATTTCTCAACAATTGGAAGAAATGACATTCTCGGAAAGAATTGAAAAATGTTGCTTCTTTAAAAAATTTTAAATAATTTCATAATAATTTAACGAACGATTTCATTAGAAAAATTTTTTTATTAAAAAATCTTAAAAATTAAGTTAATAATAGTTATTTGAAATAAATGTTTCAGATTACAAAAATAAAATAAAATAAAAGCTGGAAGATGTCAGAATACATCGGACAGATACGCGGTGTATCGAAAGAGCAAGGCTGATTATTTGAACAATGAGATTTTGTAATCATAAAGCTCTAGCACGACTCTTTGTTCAAAGTATTGACGTATAGAATTTCCTCTGTCCTTGTTTATATCCTTCTTTTATATTTTGTATTCGCTTTAAAAGTATCACGAGGATATGATAGAAAAAAAACTCATTCTTTCTCTTTATTATTCGAACTTGTCAGAAACGTGACGTTTAACTTATAATAAGCAGAACGGAACTGATTCTTGCCATAGTGTCGCCAAGTGCGTGTGGATTATTGATTATTGGTAACTTTACCCGTTTCAGTTAACCTCGACTAGCGCATTAAAGTGTTCGAATATTTGCTCAGCGTGATTGCGGAATCGCTGGGCGGTAACACGATGAAAGCCGATTAAAGCATTTACTATGGCGACGAACGATCGCAGTATCCGTGAGAGCTTTGGTGCTAATTTAGTTTACTTTATATAATACTATACGAAAAATAATTGATATATCCTGCCTTTATTTTGCTTTCTGCACGGATAGTAGAAACAAATTACGATTGATGACACTGTGAAACATATGATATCCTTTTACGTCACACAGGACTAAAATTAAATTATATTTTTAGTCTATTTATTATCTTCTAAAAAAATTATTTGCTTTAAAAAATTATAATTTATCACTATAGATATCGCAGATTTAATTAATAACTCGTTTTTCTTTATCAAAAATCAAATTAAGATAACTCGCTAAAATGGAATGAGAAAAAGATAAAAGTCGCCTCATAATTAAAATGTTCTTAATACCACGATATATCATGGTAGCCAATAAATCCTACTGCGTCGAGGGAAAAATAAATTTTCGCGCATACAATGTCCACATATATTCCGTAAAATCCCTTTCGACATTCGTAAAATCCTATAAGTTCAATCTCACGCCTAAAAAAAGAAATAAAATTTGCAAATGTCCAATCGTGATTGCAAAAGTAAATTACTATTAATAAAACGTGGTAAAGAAAATTGTATTTGAAATTAATTTATAAAGGATAGGCATTTTGAGATTAATATAAATTTTGAGATTAATATAAATTGAATTATATTGCGTTACATACAACATTTTATAGAGAAATGAAAAACGGACATGTGGAAGAAAATAGAAAGTGTCAGGATTCGTTACTGCAGAATATTTTAATAATTGAGAGTACTTAATAATTTGAGATAATTGAAAATCTAAAGATCCAAATATAAGATCTTGATATTTAAAATATAAATAATGTTGTTAGAAGCATTTCAAACGCCTACAGATCGCATGTTTTAAATTTTCAAAACTACGCATATATATTTGAATAAAAAAACCGTAAAAGAACTTTTGTTTTGGTATTCTGGTACATACAAGTATTTGCAATTTCCTTAACATTTGCAATTTTCAAACATGTTCAAAAAGTAGGTATCAGTTATAAAAACGGATTTCAGCTTTATTTATTATTACCTTCGCGGTGGCCGAGAAGACTTTAATTAAAGACATTTGTCGAGTTTTTTCCAGCGGTAAGAAAATACTATTCCACGGTTATATTTATCCAACACTATTATTACAAAAACATAATATCGCAACATTTAATGACAATAGATTAATCGTTATTAATCTTTTAGATTAAAGGAGGAAAATAGAAAAATGAAAAACTGTTTTTGCAAAAACTGTTTGTGCTCTATAGAATCCGATATGGCAAACTTCCAAAGCTTATTTCGTAAAGTACTACGAGAACTTTTGCGAGTAATTGGATAAGAATAATTAGAGACAATGAACATTTCAAGCATAACGAAGAAAAATTTCTTGTTGCAACAACTGTTCAGTAGTAAGAATAAAAAAACAGATCTTTTCATTAAAATAAGATTATCAGAATTTGTAATATATAGATAATATATAGGATGTATCTGAAATAAGCCCACTAATTATACAGTACACTAATTATTCTATTTCTTAAAAAAACTAAGTCGAAAAACTAAATCCTTTACCATTTTGTAATTTTCGCAATAGTTAACAAAATATTAATTTCTAAAGATTGCCGAATAAATGATTAAAATCGATGTATAAAATAATTTCATGATATCTTTCAATTCCTTGTAAAATATTTTGAAGATATTTTTTAAAGAACTCTTAAAGATATTTTAAAGTTATCTTATGCGTCGATTTTAAACATTTTGTTCATTAGGCAACCAAAAAAACAAAATAAAAAACTGAGTCAAAAAGCTCCCTACCATTTTATAATTTTACGAAAATTATAAAATGGTAGCGGGCTTTTTGACTCAGTTTTTTATTACGAATAACACTATGGTATATGATTAGTGAACGTAATTTCAGATACTTCCTGTATATTCCATGTAAAACGATGATCTTTTATAATAGTGTGTAAGCGTTCCTCTACTAATAATTATTACAGTCATTGATATAAAATAAAATTATTTCTAATAAGTTAGTGAACTCATAGTAACGCAAATTACAATTTACATATTATTAAAAGAAAACAAAACATCCTTTTACATTTGTAGAGCTTGCGCTAATTCAATAAACAGTATAGGTATCAGAGACTTGCATATTCATAATACTATTAAAATGTGATGTTTAAATCCACTGCCTATTATCGTGGCTATGATATGGATTAGTCTAAAACCAAAAGATAAATATCATAACACAAGGTAAATTAAAATACACACATTTAAATGTAACAACTTGTAGAAAGAAATATAAATTTAAATATAGAAATATAATATACAAATTTAAATAAGATAATATTTTTTGACATTGTAATGGCTTGTAAGTGAAGAATTAAAATTAAGCTATTATATTTGCTTTCAATTACACTTTATGTCTAAGATAAGAGATAATCGAGGACGTTTCGATGTAACTTTTTATTATATTTTTACGAATCGTGTGCAATATAAAATCGGGAAATCGAAAATTTAAAGTTCATAAACCACAACGCAATGAAATATTGTTGCAGAATTTATTATACGCTTAATTACATTACTATAGAAATTTTTATAAAAATTCGATATGAAATATCGAATTTTGCCGGAAACTTTTTCAAAGAGCTATTCCAGCCGTAGTAGGCCTGGCTTGTGAAACTGTAAAATCTTATTCGTTTGCGCGATATCGGGTTTAACGAAAATTGTTAACGCTACTTATGCGGCAAAAAAAGGCTAACGCCGATGTATGCTTCAAAGGCAAATTTGCGGAAGTTATTGACATTATTCGCAGGTATTCGAGTAAAACTTTATTCAACGCCCTTTAAAACTTGATAAGACGTAAATCTGCGATGCAAAATACAATACGTGTGGCGATACATCCATGCAGTTAACGAGAAATTATTAGAAATTAAACAGTTATTAGTTTAAAATTATCTTCATATATAATAATAAAATTTTTTAACGATCTAAAATGATATTTGTTTAATAATATAATATATTATATTATTTTGAAAATAATATAATATTCTTAAATGCATATACATATTTTATAAATTTTATTTTTGTAATATATATCAAAATAAATTTTAAATGATTATAATTGTTTCGTCTATTCCTAAATTTTAACTTCAATTTCAATGTATAATAAAAATGACATTATTACGTAGGAAGTAAATACCATTACATATATGAGTAAAATTCTATAATTATTTTGGAGCAAGATAAATTCAACTCAAACATAACATCTTCCATCTATGCAATTATTGTTAACTAATATATAGATATAAAAGATAGCGAGATGATAAAGCAATTCGTTTACATCCGTTCATATAAACATAATCGTAATTACAATCATATCAATGAAAACACAAATAGTAGTTTGATTCATTTTAGTGTTATTAAAGGGCACAGCAGCGTAAATGATCTGATTTTATGATGTGCTATTCTGATTAAATATTTGATTGCTTTCTTCTTTTACAAAATTGGTTACCTCCAATATCATTCTCTCATTAATATATAATTTTATAATGTTCATGATTAATTACTTGTCAGTTTAAAGCATAGAAATTAACGATAAACAGCGTTCATTAATATTTTATGGAAATTTAATTAGCAATGCTTATTATAAATTATTTAAATATTTAAATATAAATTTTTCAAAAAGTAAATATAAAAATATATCTCATAACCAATGATACAGTTTCATTATCGATTTAATATCCTTTAAATATGCAACTTTCATTGTATATTGAAAATTTGGCAGTAATAATATAAATATAAATACATACATTAAGAAAATAAATATAGTATATTGGTATTTTTTTGCATCAACTTTAAATTTAAAAAAATAAATTATGTAAAATATGTAATTACTTCACTATTAGCTATATTTCTTTAGAACAAATTTATTTTCAACGATCTCACATAATTCTGAGTGTCTATCGCAACAGATTCACAGACACAATGCATATATCGTATACTTCATGGAAGATAACTGTAACTCAACAGAATTTAAAAGTTTCAAAAACGTAAGCAACGTAAATATTTATGAGAAAATCTGTACTCGATTTGAGAAATTAAAAAAAACAACAGGATTAATACACACACACACACACACACACACACACACACACACACACCACACAC
>Ga0157364_1003440_pt1 | contig 15343 bp, 7 predicted proteins | sample AttsexASBM2_FD_111476 | JGI IMG/M metagenome (GOLD analysis project Ga0157364, IMG submission 111476) | Fungus gardens microbial communities from leaf cutter ant in Ribeirão Preto, State of São Paulo, Brazil - Atta sexdens ASBM2 | ecosystem: Host-associated > Fungi > Mycelium > Unclassified ...
AGAGAGAGAGAGAGAGAGAGAGAGTATGTGTGCGAGTACGTATGGCATAGATTGTAAAAAAATGTGGTTGTAAAAATGCACGTATAAGGTTTCTCTTAGCAGCGACGCGATCGTAAAGGTAGCTTCGCGTTGGAATCTACCTACGCAGTAGCATTCCTGGGGTTTATCACAACCTGGTCGATTTATGGAATACAATGAGAATTTATAACATCCTCCCCCTTTGTCCGTATCTTTGAAATAATCTAATCATATCGCGCCGAAATTATTGCTTCCTGACTATTAATATTCATCCGAGCATCGCTAAAAATCTGAATAATCCACTCGTATAAAAAATAAAACGGCAAATTAAAATTCTCTACATTCTACCCCGATTTTTATCCATAGTATAGCTTCTATTAAAGCTTCATTCTTCTGTTTGTAGATATTTTAAGTTATTCTCGCTTGAAATGTGTGATTATTCGCGCAAAATTAAACTCGACAAAATTGAACTCGTTTCTGCAATTAACAGGTAGATTTTTTTAGCCTATAGAATTCGATTCAAGTTAAAATAGCTTCGTGACTTTTCCAGTAAATGTTAAATCCGCGTATGCCATTTTCGTAACAGGCGAAATCGAGGTTCATGGAAAAATAATCTCTCTCAAATACGCAGTCGTCGAGTGTTTGCGCACATCATAGATCATGCAACCGCATTAGCAATGAATTTGGGATTCAAATGCACTCCATTCTAAACTCCTGTGGTATATTCAAGTTTGAGGCTAATCAAAACCCACTTATATTCGCGAACTCTGTTAAATGAATGCCTCTCCGCTGGCTCTCGTCCTTGTTCTGGCCCCGTTCCTTTCCACATCCCTTCCTTTCCATACTCCTTCCTTCTAAGGTAATATTAAAGCCAAGGATGCATCAACATTCGCGGCCATCAAACAAAGCTAATGACGATTTGAATTCATACATCTGTACGTGCGTGGAAAATGTATTTTATCAGATTTGTGAATTTTTAGGTATACTTTTTTATTCGAAGGACAGACAATAGTGAGTGATCATAAACGAAAGTTTTTTGCAAACTTATACATGTATTAAAATAAGATACAAGAGAAAATATTTCGATAATATTAAAAAAGATGCGAAAAAAAAATAGTAGACATGGCTAAGATTTTATTTACGATTATTTACGATTATTTACGATTATTTACGATTATTTACGAAGAAACTTTCAAATTTTAAAAAATTAAACTTGAAGATCATCATCTTTTGTAATATGGGATATATTACTCAATAAACAATAACGTAAGAAATAATAAAAAAGAAAATAATAAAAAAAAATTTATTTATTTATTTTTATATAGATAAATCGCAAATATACTTTTTGATTTGCATTTTCATAATATTTATCCATATTTTGCACCAGGTTTCTCAATTTTCTCGAACATGCCTTGCGATATAACATTTTGTACATACAAGTAAAAAAATTTATAGAAAATAGATATAAATAAAGAAATTTGTATAATATTTAGAAAATATATGAGAAATTTTCATAGTAATAAATAAGGCGACAAATGTAGCTGTTTTTGAACAGATTAATTTAAATTAGATCTTCCGGATTTATATTCTGGACTTGTCTTACGAAACACCTCACGATACAATAGATGTGAACAAATCTCTGGTGCATGACTCGAGCTCTTCGTGCAATAACGCCGCGTTCCGTTGTGCGCGTCACTTGTGCGTGCAGCTTCATTGTCTTCGAACTTAAGCCGCTTTCGGTGACCTTATCTATTAATTTACGAAAGATTAATTGAAAGCGTTGTTCCTGAAATTCCCTTGTGCTACACGTTGCTACAACGTTGCTCGCAGAATCTACTTCATTCGGGAAGCTTAAAATTATTTGATCGCATAGCAGTCTGTTGTCTAGCAATCATACCAGTGGAAACATTACAAATAAATACAACAATAACAATTAATTCACATAAATGTGCTTAAAATGATAATGAAGTTCAAATAGCAAAATGCCTCGATGCATTTTATAGAAATAGTGTCGAGTTTAAATTTTATTAAAGTAAATATATCAATGTATACTCGAGCGACCAACTGCACATTCAAGTTTTAGTTTCTAACATTTCCATTTAAGGACGTCAAGAACATTTCTCATGATATTTAAGAGATGTTACGTATATTATTGTGGACAATCAAGTTGGAAGATCAGGCTTTGGCCACGGAACAATTTTGGATAAATGCTTCTCGACGGGATTTACACGTATAAGCGGTTGTCTTAGCGGTATCCCTTAGAAACAAGTTCTTCCAACTTTGCTCTCTCATGCGCGGGTTAACCGTTCGCGGAATACACCGATAAACAGGATAAACCGATTTCCGCCAAGAAATGTGGCGAAACCTTCGATAGCATATCTGCTCCAGTTATCTTCATCGATATTGTTCATAATATCGCTATACATACCATAACTGGTAACAAAAAGTGTAATGAAATAGCATAATCGCATTTAAAGATCGAGTACATGCGTCACGTTACCGGATACGAAATACGTCATTTATTAGCGTAGTCAGGACAAACTGTTTACGTAAACGATTTGAGTGTCATCGCAAAAACTAATAAACGCGATAGAAGATAATGGATTACTACATTCATTTATGATAATGCTTGTCACTCCTGACACGTAGAAGCATCGCTTAAACTTATAAAAATATTTCGCAGAGTAGAATACGAAATTATACTACCTAATAAATTTGAAAAATTTATAATAACTTTATGTATTTTTAAAAATAATTTTATAGAGATATGTTGATTTAACAGTATATGAATTTTGTACTTATGTGGATTTAATAACATTAATGAATATTTCTCATTTATTGCAGTTTTTCATTTATATACGATTATAAAATAAATATAAAACCGATAAAATATTTTTACACGAAAAGAAATATATATTTAAAATACAGCCGATTTTAAGTTTTAATTGTATTTAAATAATTAATTAGTATTATTGTATAATATTTTGCTGTAGTACGCGCGTATTGCAGAAATGTTTAGCAAAACTAGATTTTTTTATCTCATATTATGTCACGCATTAAATGTGATTAATATGCAACGAGAAATGAAGAGAAAATGATCATATATGCTTGTCAAAACGCGCATACAAATACATCAATACGCTTTATTAAATAAAATTGAATTTGATATATAAATTATTTCTTTGATCTAAATATTGCAGTAAGTATTTGTCGCATTTAAATATGACTGAAGAGTCGCTTCTTTGAACATTTTTAATTAAATGTATAACGATGACATCGCTAATAAATTGTACTTTTTTTTTCTACTTCGCTAAACCTTATATTAAAAAAAAAAAAAGAAAAAGTAATTAATTAACATGCAAAAATATCGGCAGTGTTTTTTAAGTCGTGTAACATAGACGTTTTCTTTTTGCATCTTAAGTGATGATGCATAATACAGGAAAATTAATAAAATATACATTCACGAATACGTGCAAGAAAAATTTGCAAGCGAAAGTTTGAGTCTAAGGAAATTCAAAATATAAGCATGATAAGTATTTAATATAAAATAACAAGACACATCTACTAGTTTAATCGAGAAAACAGGCAAAATCTTCTTACAACGAAGGTCACGTAGTGTAACGCGCTTTAATTATATTAACACGAATCTGGCGCATGCAAGATCTGACCGTATCGTACAAACAGTGTAACAGTATTTCGCAAGTCAATCGCGGGATTCCCTGGTGATTGCCTTTAATTCGATAGTTTTCAAGCCTCTTCGATAGACGTGAAAAAAAGAACTTGCGGTATGTGTACAAAACAAATATGCAAATTTCGAGATACTTCGTGATGAATTTGCCGAAGTGTTGACTTGTTGGGTGGTTTCCACTAACTGAGCATTTTCATTGCAAACGAATCACTGTAGAGTGTTAGTCCGTTTTAGCACGTATTGCACGATTCGGATAAAACGTTTTTCTACGAAGCCTTTGTCACAATAGTTTCTATTGATAAGAAAATAATTAGGGAACTAATATTGATTGATAAAAAAAAAGGTTAAAAAAAGGATCGATTTTGCCAAAAAGGGATGTAAGTAAAAGAATAATTTTTGTAGATTTTGTTTTCCTGGATATAATAATTATTAAAAATTTCATAGCATTTGGGAAACATTTTGAAAATTAAACACCGAACGTGATTATTTATTCAAGTTTCAATATTCTTGTTTAATTGTCGAGGTGTTCTCCAAAAAGCATGAATTTTTTAATAATATTCAGAATTTTTTATTTATATCCAGAAAAAATCAAAATATACTAAATATAAAAGACACTATTTCTTTTACTTACTTATTAAAAAAAATTGATTCTTTTTTAACATTCTTTAAAAAAGAATAAATTTTTACCTAAAAAGTGCAAAAAAATAGTGTTTGTTTGTAAATTTTGATCCGATAAAGTTATTAAAAAGTTCGTCGTGGCGTCTGAGGAATACCTCGAAAATTAAACAAGAATATTGAAATCTGGATAAATACATCGTGCTCAATTTTCTATCCGAGTTTTTTTTGTTAATATTATCATATTTAGAAGGTCAAAATCTGTAAAAAATAATATTCCTTTTACTTATATCTTTTTGCGTTGACTCCTTTTTTTTTATAATTTACTTAAAAAAAGTAAAAACATAAAAAGATGAAACCGATTTAAAGCGATTTCGAGCTTCTTGCCCGAAACAAGAGCTGCAGAATATTATAAAAAGAAAAAAAGATTAATCCAATTAAGAGTATTAATAGCTGCGAGTTATTATTTTACAAATTTCGAAAATATTATTTTTTAACTCCCCAAAATGCTATTCCCCTTTGGTTAAAACTGAAGGAATAGCAACGTAATAAAGTATGTAAGAAGTTATCATTATTGCATATACAATTAAAATTACAAGAAGCACTTACAAACAAGTGGATGTAATAAAATAAATTGTAAACGGACTACTTGGGCTTTCAAAGTAATTAGAAATAAAATATAAAAATTGCAGGCGATCTAATAATTGCTTATTCCTTTTTTTCATTGTATATATAATTCCTACATCTTTTTGCATCACGATTTTCATATCTATGGCTTGTGATAGCCATAAGTATAATTCAAAATAAGAATTCGGCAACGGCAGTATTCAAATAATGTAAAATTAAATGAGTAGTATATTCAAGACACAGAGGAACATAAGTACGAGTCGTTTATTCCAGAATCTCGCGATCGCGATGCGGCTCTTGTCCAAGACGTCATCGGTTGATAAAAGAATAATTTGAATTGTACAAAGTGATAAAGAATAAACGCAATCGAATTTTCATAATTCGCTCGATCACAACGACGATATCGTTCATCGCTGCTTCGATGAGCTTTCGAGTAAAAGCACCATCGTAGAGGTGAGGGCATAGGGCGTGGGGCGGAGATACGGGCGGGTTGGTAGGACGATCCATTGTTTATCTGGGCCCTACCTGGGTAACGATGGTGCTCCTTATTGGTATTACCCTCTTGAACAAAGTGCGTACTGAAGAGGACCGTGGCATCGCTCATGGCCTGCTCCGTCATGATCCTAAGGGACAGCATGAGACCGGATTGGCTTCTGTCGACCGGCAGATCCGTCACCTCGAGCATGCTCGGCGTCAGACTCGTTGCGGACGCCAGTAGTCGCCTGGTGTCGGCGTCGAAGACCTGTAGTACGTAGATGGCCGTGTTCGTGTCGAAGTCGAGCTCGCTCTCGGCGCAGCTCACCCGTACGGTCGTCTGGCTCTCCTCTCGGATCGTACAATTCTCCGGCGAGGGTGGTTGCGCCAGCCTCTCACCTGCTACCGGAAGTGGCACAACACACCAGCCTCAGCCTTCGTCTAACTGACTTGAGAGCGCGCGGGATGGTTTCGGAGAGTAGGGAAGTCGAAGGTAGCTCCGACAGCAACGCGAAGCCGAGAGTAATTTTACGAGTAAGGAAAATATGTGACGCACGATGAACGAATGATGGAAGATTGCGATTGAATAATAACGGTGCCCGATAAACTTATTTTGGGCAATAAACTTTAGGGTTAATTGGCGAGCTCGTGTCATGTTGAAAAAAGACTGATGAACAAACAGAAATGTTCTCATTTGTTCAGATTTGAAAATAGAATTATTGAAAATTATAACTCACGATTTTGTGAGTTCTAATTTAAAAAAAAGTTTACAATAAATGGAAATAAAGGCCCTAAATGGTCAAATTGAATCTTTAGTGCATAAAAAAAGTTCAATCGCAGGCGATAAATCTTTCTTTTTATGAATTTCTACGAATTGTGATAAAAATAAGATAAAAAGTAACGTATTACTTGTAATGCTGTTACAGTTACTATATATTTTTTTTTAAATGAATTAATAAGAATGTTGTACTTTTTTTATTAATAACGATGAGTTACATTTTTTGGGTAACGAATATAATCGTTACTTTTACGTATGTGTGTGGAACGTGTATAAGCGAATTTTAAAAGGGAATGCTATATTTGGCCATATTGCAATTAACCATAACTACTATAGATGTTGAATTCATGTGGAACTGGTCAATTAGCGACACAGATAATTGGATGCTACTAAAAAAAAAGAGAATTTGTGAAAAAAATCAAAATTTGGTGAAAAAGTAACGGAAATTGTAAAAATTCAGTATGTTTGAATAATAATAATGCTAACGAAATATTTTTTTCAATGAATAACAAATAACGAGTTATTTTTTGAAAGTAACTTTCTCAATCCTGGATAAAAGAAATGCATCAAGACTATTGATTATTTAAGATCTTAAAAAAAATTGAAAAACATGATTTATATAAAGTCGTAAAGAACGGAGTTCTTCTCTCAGTATGTACTCACTCCTTTTTTATAAACGTTGTCATAAACAATTAGTTAATTTAATCCATCGCATTTTGCACAATCATATATACTTCTTGAATATATTTTATAATGAAAATGATTAAACTTTCTTGCAATAAATGAAATAATTTAAAAGTAGATTCACTTTTTAAAAATATACAATATTTAAAAATATATTTTAAAATATATATTTAAAGTATATTTTTAAAAATGTATTTAAAATTTTTAATGTATTTAAAAATATATAAAATTATCTATTAGAAATAATTGATATAACAACTGGACAGAAAATAACTGTGTTCGTTAATGTTTCTATCAGTTAAAATTCTATCAGTCAAAATATTTGTTCAAATATTTATTCATTTCTTTTTTTATAAACAAGATTCTAAATTGGATTTATAATATTTTTGAGAAGACTGATCGCGAAAATAATTGGTATTTTTCGCTCATAATTTATGGCAATCCATCAAGGAATCGTCAAGACATATACCTGAATGAAGTTTAATCAGTCGTAATATTGCTCGCTATAATGCATCCTCGCGTTTCCATGAGCTTGATCTCTTCGAGAGAGCTCGATCATGCCGATGGATTTTCATGAAATGTGCCAATCGTTCGTCACGCAGTGCACCGACGTATTTTAATGCAAAACGTCAAAATGCAATCGATACCTGCCAGTCATCGAACGAGATGAACCGATCCGTACACGTATTTTTATCACTTTTATCGCCTCAAAAGCTGCCATTCGATGGCATACAGTTGTTTGATCCAGTTCTATGAAGCTTTTTACATTGCCCGAGCAAAGTATATTTTTTCCGGATGTCCAAGCCGAATTTCAATAATGTAAGAAATGCATTTGCTTTTCATTTATGTACAATTTTCAGTTGTAACATGAGAAAAATTTCGTATTCGCGATAAACTTTTCCTTCATACGAGGTACGATTCACGGAACAAAGTTTGAATATTTTTGAAATATACACACCTAAAGTAGAATCGAAAATGGAATCGAAATTGTAGCGCTTTCGAATTCGGACTTCTTTCTTCTTTTACAAGAGCAGCACGTATCGCCAAGTCTTGTTAGTTCAGGCGGCGCGGTGGGATCGGATATAAATCGGGCGAGAGTAGCGTAAAGAACGGTGATTTGTAACGAAGGAGGGCCAGCTGACGCGAAATACGAAAGCCTTTTATAGTCTGGTTTACCCCTATCTCGGATCCGCTGCAGCGCAGGCCGCAGTAGAGCGGATAAACGACGAAGCTGACGGGCTCTATAGCCGCCGCCTATTAGCCGCGCATTATTAACGCGCGTAACACCGCTTAACGTCTGTCTACGTGCTACCCATGGGTTAATCGTGAGCAATTAGTTAGAAGAATGCGGCAGAGCGGCCCGGGGTCGCTGGTGCTTAAATTAGGCCGAGAAATTTGTTTAATGGGGTTACAAGCTACTACCGGAAAACAGTTCCCGCGACGCGGATGCATTTAGAAGCACAAGCTAAAGCACCCCCTACCTTAATAGCAAAATTCTTGTGCTTTCCTTTAAACATCATTCCGATTAGAGCAATGTAATCATGTAATTTGCATTTCAATTTTAGTTAAACTAAAACACTTAATAATGAAGAATTGGATAAATTAAATCTTGGAAATATATAGAAGAACTTATTTTTTATTAATTAATAATTGTAATTTATATCGGATTCGTGTAAAATAGATGTTTGTGCCGATAAATAATTATTAACGAGCTTTAATGAATAAAAAAATTTATAACAAATATTTTTCATCAAAAGAAAGAAAAGCAAATTAGATGCATTTATCTTTTCAGCCTGTGTATAATATTGATGCGTGCAGTTATTATTATCTTGTTTATTTCGCCTTTGAATTGACGATATTACTTAATATTTATAATGATGAATAAATAAAAAGGTACGAAACGGTCATTGACGACGAGCGATCATGCGCTGGTGTCGATAAAACATCTAATTACGTACATTTTGTAAATGTACGCCTGCTACGATTTCGATGCAGTTCTACACGTAACTCTAACACGCTTACAGTTTTACATGACATACGTGTGCTTTGATTGAAGTAAAGAGATAATACCGCCATAATGCCGAATAGACGCGAATTTCGGATGGATGGATTCAATATCATCGTAACTCGTAGAAAAATGTAGGTACGTTTTAGACGAGGACATGTTACGGACGGGACGGGAAAAAATTTTATATATGTGATGCATGAATATTCTGCAAATGTATTATATTACCAAAACTCGGTATTATTCGTCCCAGAATAATATTCGTGTTTGGAAAGTTAATAAACGCCGTTTTCGAAATATTTATTATAATCAGTTTATGATGGCGAACAAATGATAAAAATAATATTCCATAAAAAATATTATTAAGAGTATACTGAGTTGCACAAAATGACGAATTATTATATGATTTAAAAAGAATAGTGTTCTCTTCAAGCAGTTTCCACTTATTATGGGATTCTTTCTATTTTAAGTATAACTTCGAAGTTTAATTGTAGTGCTTATTCGATCATTTTAAATTAAAAGTCTCTCTTATTTCAATTTTTTTTCACCTGAGAAAGATAATAAAAAATCGCATCAAAGCAGTTAAATACCTGCTTTCTTTAAAATATGTATATCTATTACATCTATGTGTATCAAATTATTTATGAGTAGTTTTGATCAAAACACTTTGCTTGTTTTCAAAGATCTTAGATGTAACAAGTCGTTCTATAGGAAATTATAAGATATATATAATAGAAGAAGATCGAATAAAATAGTTTGTTTTACAATTTAATTTACCGTTTTTGTGCTTTATTATTGTGTTAATTTACCGTTAAACATGCATTTGTCATCAATGAATATTCAGTTTCTTTTATCAAATAACTTTGCTTAATTATTCTCTAATTAAATTATGAGTTACATTTCCGTCACGAAGGGAGAGAAATCGAATTCCATTATGAACTTATTACTGATTTAAACTTTTCCGCATATATCCTATAGTTGTTTGTCTAACTCCGAGCGGTAATGAGGAATATCTAGTGCAAACTGTCTGGATGATCTCCGCGCGAATCAACACAAATGCACAGTATATTATGAGCCGTGCGCGCTTAATATACTCGTGAACTTTCATGCGGCCACTCAAAAAGCCGCTGAAATCGAGTTACGATGTTATTGCACGAGAGAGAGGATCAACATGTTCACACGAGCTCTACGATGCAAGGCCGTGCAGCGTAGCGAACAGTGCTCAAAATATTAGATCGATTCATAAGCAATATCCGTTTGCGATGCTTCCTTTATATTCCACTTTTCGTTTATATTCCCGTATACATTTACGACGCATTTGTTTTATGCTACGGTGGCAAAGTATACGGGGTATTGTTACGAGATTGAAGCGAGATCGAAAGATCGAACTACGAGTGGTCTCGATAAATTATTTGTCGAGATTGAAAAAAAATCTTTCACCGAGGAGGGACAACGTAATTACAAAATTACAAATGAAATATTTACGCGATATTTAAAATTCTTTGTTAATAAAAATTAAAATAAAACAAGTAAAGAAATCAAATATCTTGAAGATCCACAAAACAATGTATGTACATAAAATTTCTTAATAATTGAGAAATATTTTTATATTACTAAACGATATGTAAAAATATGAATTTTTTATTACTTGTTATTGTCTTAATTTATGATTATTAATATTATTAATATTGTTACTAGCATTATTATTATTATTATTATTGCAACAAAGAACTCTACTTGAAACATAAAGCTGCTTAAAACTCCGGAATATCCTTCCAGTCTCTAACGATACCGCATCATTTCGGAATGTTTCGCGTTGTTCGAAGCTTACTTATGAATCGTCTAGTAAGTACATCGAGGACGACTTAATCGCGGATCGATTCGCGATCGATCATTCTCTCAGTTCAGTTGTTCGCGGCCGGACGACTCACCTGTTCGTCTCTCAGGGAGATTCAGAGTGGTGGCGCGAAAATGCACGGTCTCGCTGCGACCTTTGGCGTTAGTGGAGTAAATGGAAACCTCGTAGTTGCTGCCGGGATCCAGATTGCTGACGGAGAAGACGGGCACCTTGCTCGTCTGGTTGAAGACAGTCGTAGGACCGCCGCTCTTGCCGGACCCGGTTTCACGGTCCACTTGCATGGTGAACTTTTGCGGTAGGCCGCCGTCAAAGCCTTCTATACATTCCACGTAGATCGAGTCGGTGGTTTGATTTAATAAGGAGCAGTTGTGCGGTGTGTCCGGGCGGCCTGTTGGATTCGCGCGCGATCAGCGTCAATATCGAGCACGATTCTGTGTGTCGATTAACGGGCTAATTAGCGAACATGAATGAATGCTTAATTGGCGAATTTGGAAGGTATTCTATGATACCACAGAGAATATCTGGCCGAGACGGAATTGATTCGCAAACGAACATGATGGTGAAAACCGTTTGTGGTAGAAACTGTTAATTAAATTAAACACGTAATTGTATCTGGTTTATAAAGACATAATTTATTTAAATTGAAATTGTTTAATTGAGAGAGACAGTGTTTCTCCCTACTGTTAAATTATTTATATACGATTGTATATTTGTAGAAAAATTTGACAAAATTGATTTCATGTGCGCAAATGCCTGAAAGAATAATACTATATATCCACTTATTACTGTCCAGTCTTTTATCTATATATGCAAGGTTATTACATTACATTTAAAGATCACTATTAAAAGCTCTTCATAAACTAAAATAAGTATCTATTTTAAACGAAAATAAAACTTTCATTGTTAAAGATTTTAGACAAAAAAAAAACTGCTGACGGAACAACTGTCTCATGCGCGCTTCTAGATTTGATCGCCTCTCATCGGCCGATACGAGTTTAGTTTGAATTTTCGTTTTTGTTCGAGCAACTATGGTACTCAAATTGACATGTCCCTTTTACGCAACGTTCACTTTAATGACGATTTTTATTGCACGTTCCAGTAGTTTAGTACCAAGCGACGTACTAAAATGCGTTTGTCACGTATTGATACGTCCTGATCCTCTATGACCTATCCCGATCTTTATGGACCTTTAAGAATATCTCCTACTGCGGAAAACGGATTCTTCCGCCATGTGTGTAAAAATACTTGCGTCCTTTAATCCGTTTGCACGCGCATCTTTATGCTTTCCGTGGTGATAAAAATGTTGCAATATATTTATTTTCAATGCATTTTGCACGAACATGTTTCGAACACGTAGACAATTTTTATGGTAAACTATATTACATTGAATTGATTTAAAGAATGTAACATGAATTCACGACAATCCGAAGTACATAATTTAAATCAATCGTAAAAATCGCGCGAACGTTTATAGAAAATATTGATACGAAAGAATGTTGCAATAAGGGATGCAATAATTTGCTACTTTTTCAATATTTCATAAATGTATCTGAAGACAGTTTCTGTGCTCTTGAATGCAAAATTACACTGGTTATATTAAAGATATAATAATACTGATATAAATAGTGATTGTAAAGAGTTCTATTAAAATAAATCATAGTATATTAATATAATATTCAGCATTAATATATCGTTGATAGAAAAATAGAATAATTAACGTTTTTTAAATCATAAATGTTTTTATGATCGATTTCCTTCCATTATCTCAAAAATACTAATTTTTTACTTGTGCCATTTTTCTATCAAACGCAGCAATATAATATTATAATAAAGAAAATATATAAATACATTTATTTACAAAACATCGTAACTCTTGTAGTCATAGCAAATAAATATAAAATAATAATAATATGCAAATATAAATGTATCGTTTTAATCGGTTTGCAGCTCTAAATTTACTCGAACATTTTTCTTTATTTTAGATATTATTAGTTTTTGTAGCTTTATAGTAACAATTTCTGACTCATCCTCGAATATTTCAAAGTACAAGAAAAGTATAAGAAAAGTACTACAAGTAAAAAAAAATTCAAAGAGCACGTTGATTTATTGAAGTTACATTGAGTTCACCTTCCGGTTTATCGAAATACCGATAATTCGATGAAGATGCAGTGAATTGCAGAACGCGTTGTGTATTTATAATTCACCGGATGTTGGATGGTAGTGTTTCGACGACAAGAAGAGTAAATGCATCGAATCTATCGAACGCGCTTTTCAAGAGTTTCAGAATGGAACAACATTCGTCTACTAAAATCGATTGCTGTACTCTAAAAAGTTGTGTCGCAGCTGCGATGTCATCGAAAGATTTATCTGTCTTCGTTCCATTTGATTTATTCACCTGGTGATGATGACAATGTTAATATCAGCGATTGCAGAGTCATAAACAAGAAAAATCAAACGTCATATCATTTATGTATATGTAATTTATGTAATTTACATGTTTGTATTTCAATTCAATCGTTCAATTCAAAAAATTTAAATGCAGCACGCGATTACAAGTCAAGTCAGAAAATACAATTGCGTTTATTGCATCATTTAATTAAGTCACTTTAAATTTGCATGTAGTACATTTTTGCAGAATTATTAATTACATTGTAATTGGTTGAAAATGCATTACGTAGCAATTACAGTAGAAAATGCATTGACACATTTCATTACGAATTATATTCAAGCGTGAAAAAGGCATTTGTATTTTATTTTCGATATTAGCACGAGGATATATAATCTGTTTACAAGAATAAACGAGTCTAAAAGAGATCGCTGCGTAAATATTTTTTTATTCTAAATTTGAATCAGTGGATAATCTGATATTCACTGATATCCACTGATGGTGCCACTGGTAATTAGTGAATGAAATGAGAGATCCTTAATCTGGCTGATCTTTATTATATAATCTAACTAACTTTGTTTTAGTGCATAAATTCAATGAATATAATATTGGAAAATTGAAATTAATATGCATATATCAGTTATATAATGTATACAATTTTCCTTTTTTTAGTTAAATTTCACTAATTGTCAGTGTCAAATATGTCACTGAGTAATTAGTGACTGATCCACTGATTCAGATTTAGAGAGTAATAAATCAATTATAGAGCGAAGAGAGGAATGCGCGCCTTGCAAGGATAGTATGAGAGACGTATGTGAGTTAGATTCGAAGCAATTTTTCAGAAGCTTTGCAGTGAGGTCGAGCACTTACCAGCTGGCACGATATGGTAGACGCACGGCTCAAGCTGAGTGCCCTGGTCATTGCTACCCCAGCAAAGGAGAGTGCCATAGTCCAGCTCGGTCATTGGTGTGTAGGAGGCTGTCGAGCGAGTACGATCACTCGTGACGTGCGCCTGAGGTATGTCCACCGCCTCCATTGTATTATTGAATTTCCAGGTGAACGATACTTCCGGCGGGTTCGCCTCCAGCTCACAGGGGATCCTCGCGGTCTCCTGTCGCGCCACGCCGAATACCTTCGTCTGACCGTGCTGGCATACCGGCACGACTAGAAATGTAAATGTTGGTTCGTGCGATGAGAATATAAGCTTTGCATCGCGTGAGTTTATCTTGTGAGAAAGCATCAACGCGACGATAAATATTATTCGATAGTGAAAACACAATATCTATTTCATGATGTATGCCGTGCGCTTCAATTACTGAATTTTTTGTAATTTATGGTAGAGCACGTAGATAAAAAGGACACATGATCTTTATAACGATCCTTGCTATTGTTTTCGATCGTGAAAGATAAAAATGAAGAATTTTATACCGAGCTGTCAATAATAAAAAGAGTTACTTAATATTGAAAATTACTTAAGATGAATTAAATGTCAAGAAACGGTATACTTAATTGTGCCCTTAATTTATTTTAAAAGAATCTAATATACGGTTACAGTAAAAGCTTAAAATTTAGCTTAAATTATACACTTAACTAACCAATGTATGCATTTACATAAAATTTTAGTAAAAATATTAATCAAATAAAAATGTCTATTATTTCTAGTAAATGTACACGGAGAGAATTTTTCTTAGAATTTACCTTGAAAATATGGTAGTCTTGAATCAACATTATTTTGAAGAATTTTATATTACCTAAATTTCTCTCATTCATTAATAAAACTATAATAAGACTATAAAATAACATTAATTTTACTAAAGTGCATGTAAAAATCTTTAAAATATTGTACAACTACCATATTTTCAGGATGAATTAAAAAAAATTCTCTCCGTGTATTTTCATTTAATAGACAATGCATACATTTGCTACAACACATTAATGAAAGCGTAATATTGCGAGTCGTCTGTCACAGTAGATATACATTTTAATAAATGCATACAATGATTAGTACACGTGTGTACTAGGCATGTTTAGTATACACTAGTCATATATTAGTACATGTGTATGCACAAGTGTGTATATTAGCACACTTGACCGACACTTTGACCGTGATACACACACACACACACACACACACACACACACACACACACACACGCACGCACGCACGCACGCACGCACACACGCACGCACACACGCACGCACGCACGCAC
>Ga0157364_1003441_pt1 | contig 15342 bp, 6 predicted proteins | sample AttsexASBM2_FD_111476 | JGI IMG/M metagenome (GOLD analysis project Ga0157364, IMG submission 111476) | Fungus gardens microbial communities from leaf cutter ant in Ribeirão Preto, State of São Paulo, Brazil - Atta sexdens ASBM2 | ecosystem: Host-associated > Fungi > Mycelium > Unclassified ...
GTGTGTGTGTGTGTGTGTGGGTTTGTGTGTGTGTGTGTGTGTGTGTGTGTGTGTGTGTGTGTGTGTGTGTGTGTGTGTGTGTGTGTGTATTTATCGTCTTTAATGCAGAACAATTTTAAACAAAGAAAAATTCTCAGTATATATTTCATTTATATATGTGCGTGCGTGCGTGCATGCATGCGTGTTATTGAAGATAAAAATAATTACAAAAAGCTTGATATTAGTTCGTCTTCGAAAAATAAAAAAGAAATCTGAATATTTATAAATTTATGGAGATTTCTTCGCCAAGATAAAATATTTATTAAGAAATGATATAGTTTAATTATATGAATAATTTGTTTTTTTTCTTTTAAATTAATAGGAGAGTGGGAAAATTCCGAACTTATATTTTTTTTTCCAGAAATTAGTAGGAGAGAGTGAGGGGAATTGCGAATACGGGGTGAACTCGAACGATGCTATTACAGTATATTGCAGTATATTAGAGTAGTGATAACCTCTCACTTCTAGCATCTAACGATAGTCCGATATATTCTCAGTATCGCACTATAATACGTGTGACCATATAATACTATTTAAGGTAAATATCATTTCATATTATTTTAGATGTTTTTAATATGGAAAAGAATAGGGGAATTGCGAATTTCTAAAGGAAAAGTTAAATAAACTAGAAAACAGAACCCGATTTAACATTGCTTCCGCTTGCAGCGAGTAATTACGAACGTATATAAAGGCAAACACATATATAAAGATTTTGTTTTTTATTTAACATTATTTATATTGATATATTATATTGATATATTAATATTGATATATTAATTTTATATAGTTATATTAATGTTAATTATTATAATTGAAAGTCAAATAATTGGAGTCTCTCCTTTGAATAAAGATTTCTATATATAATAATTGATAAATATAATCGCGTATGTATTTGACTTTAATTTAACTTTTCCCTTATAAATTTGCAGTTTTTTTTTACTCTCATTTTTAGTTAATTATTAATATTGTTTGAAACATGATCGTTTGATATTTGATATTTGATCATCATAATCATAGAAAGGTTCTATTACAAAGTTATATCTAACAATAAGTAAACATTTTTTTTGTCTGATATCTTTTGAAGGATAAGTACTGACATCGTTTTTGAGAAATTGCAGATATAAATTTGAAAATTATATATCTTTCGAATTTATAATTCAAACAATTCGGTCAATTGTTCATCTAAACTTTTTATAAGAATCCCAAATTGTATTAAAAAATTAATTTAACAAAATTTATTGTGCACGAGATTTGCAATTAGGTAATAAGCCTTACAAGAAACAAATTTAAGTATTCTTTTACGAGTTGATAAGTTTTGGATATGTGTAGTACAGATCGAAAAAAAAATCAGTTTTACGTAAGATTTAATTATTTCGATGATATAACATATATTATCGAAACGATAAAAGATATACATGTGTTCAATAAAACTTTTATGATTTTAAAAGCACTTTACGATATTTAGATTTTTTGAAAATGTTATATATTTCTTTAATATTTTTGAGCATTTTGTAAAATTCTGTAAATGAAAAAAAAGTTTATTTAAACTTAAAGTTAATAATATACGTTAAAATCATTTTCTAAAAACACATTTTTGAAGAAAGCTATATAAAAGTCATCCGTCAATTTATTTAACAGTATCTTCTCTCCTTTCTTTTATAACTTTTTGCAATATAAAATAATATCTTATATAATATATGTTATATTGTATTATCTAGTTAATTAGATAAAAAGATATATAGTGACTCACAAAGTGGATTAAATATACTACAAAATGATTATTTACATCTAATTCAAAGAAGGCAATTAAAAAGAAAAAAATGACATTTTAATATTAATATAACATATATATGAATCTATAATCTTCATGCTATAAATATATCTTTATTTATGAATTTTCAAGAAAATAAAGAAAGAAGTAACTATGTTTATCATCGATCAGTTTTGTTAATCATTGTATAATGTGACACATTTCACACGTTAGGAGTCTACCTAAAAATGAAACTGCTTAGGACTTTTTAAATAATCATGAAGACATGTATTATATAATGTCGAAGGTCAAAAAAATAAATATGTGCTTTGCATTCGAGATATTACAAATATAGTCGTTTAAAGAAGTTTTTCTTTTTGTTACTTGTAACTAACTGAAATTACAAAATATACAAATTTTTTATAGACATGAATTTTTTAGGATGTTTAGATAAAAAAGTTTTTTATCTAAATTTAAAATTTTTTATTTTTAAAAAATTTTATTTTTAAAAATGAAAAATTATATCTACTTTTAAAAATCTAAAAAAAATTTTTGTGAATTCTCACAAAACTCTAACATATGTAAAATGTAATATTATAAGGGAAATTTTGAGATTGTAGAAGGATCCAATCGTAAATGAATATTTTTTTCAAATCAAAATTGGAATTTCAGCAAAATCATAATAAAATAAATAGATTTTTTTTAAAGATATTCCCTTTTATATGTAATTTTACAATATATTACTGCTTAATTAGCTAGCGATCGTAAATATTTCCTATTTTTAAATTTTCATTTACATTTTTTTTCATTTGTTTTATAAAAAAAATGGAACTTTTTTACAACCGCTAATAAATAATCAATCAATAATACATTAAATTATTATATGTAAATAGAAATATCTTAAAAATTTATTTATTTTATAATGATTTGTTTGAAATTCCAATTTCTTTCTCGTTTTTGAAAAAATATTTGTTTACAAATGGATCCCAAATCTCCTAAAATCTCTTTTATTGTATCATATTCTACATATATTAGTATTTTTAAGAATTTTTTCAGACTTTTAAAGAGGATACGATTTCTCTTTTTTAAATGACACGTGGAATGCGCCATACAATTTCAGACAGCACATATGCATCAACATCAAATATAAGACGTCTTATATGTCCGTTTCTATATATATCAATGTAGTTTACTTTTAATCTTGCTCCAATTAACTCTTTATCTTTTTCTAGATCTAAGAATTAGAAAACGGTAAAGAATAAGTTGAACCGAGATTAAAATTATTTATATAATCTATACTGATAGAAACGAGCATTAAAGATATTATTAAGACATTTTAGATACTTTTCATTTTAGATGTTTAAAAGTTATAAGTATTTTCGAAATGTCCTGTAACTCTTTAAATAATGCAATAACTCACATTAATAAATGCATATGATGTATAGGTTTAACCGCAACTTCGTGTGCCATAAGGATATGCATTGCTATAAAAGCATTCATCGTTTGCGACGCATTAACAGTCTAGTGCGGGAATTTATTTTATCAACTGTCATTATTCACTGCAATTAGTAAAAACATACAGGTATGTTGATTTTTCTATTATTATTCTATATAGCTAAGTCTGCTAACATAATTTGTCATATCAGATACTAACAGTAAAAATTGTACGTGTATAAGATATGCTGTGAAACTTTTTAATAAATTGGAGTATTGTGCCTTTTAATTTATTTATTAATAATTTCAGAAATAAATGTATATAAGAGAGAAATTTAAACAAATATATAAAAATGAGACTGGAAAGAATCTATCAGTGAAAAATGTAAAAAAGAGCCTACATCAGCTGTTCGGATGCACAGACAATTGTATATGTTACAATTGTATATGTTACAATATTTTATAATTATATCTTAATAATAATTTTTATATTTTATATTGATAAGAAATTGAAGGGACGTATATTTTAATCGTTTTGTTACATTCACACGAAAATAAAAAATTTTCTGGGCATCTGAACAGCTGATGTAGGCTTTGACTTTTTTATATTTTTCACTGAGAGAAATTTAATTTTTATTTCATGTTCCAAGTCAGTAAACAATTCTCCATTGAGAAAATTGCCCGGTTTTCAAGTAATTAGTTTAATATTTGAATTCTCTATTGAAATTGTGTAAAAATTAAGTGGTAGAAAAAAATACTACATTTAGTGCTCGATTTCTCCCGTATTTTTGTCGTCATGCAGTGCAAGTAGATAAACTCGATTTCTAACGACATTTTGTCAGTATAATATGACATGTTATGTCCAAACTTCGAGAATTTTATTATTTATTCTCATTAATGGCATTTTGCAGTCTTTAAATTTGCCTATGAGAATACAAGACAGATCGTATAGCGACATCGTATGATGAAAAAATTATCTATAATCTGATATATCTAACATAATATTTGGTATGTTTCTGTCATTATTTTATGACAGATCATGTGTTTTGCTGTATTTTTATTATTACTTTTTGAGACTGTAGCATGTGTGCTCGATTTCTCCCGTATTTTTATCGTCATGCAGTGCAAGTAGATAAACTCGATTTCTAACGACATTTTGTCAGTATAATATGATATCATGTTATGTTCAGTGTTATGTCCAAACGAGAATTTTATTTACGTTTATTTGGCAAGAGAAAGGCTTAAAAAGGAGGGGATATGCAAGGACGCGGATTAGATAACTAACTTTATTTCACATATAAGCGCAGAGGCGCAATTTGCAAGTCAAACGCATGATTCCGAAATATGGCTCATGTTCTGCTCGTATAGAAAGTAACTATTGAGAAACATAGTTATTCATAAATCATCGTAAGTAGTTTATATTATTGGTGCGAAAATTTCTGGGAAAAATTACAAGTTACTATTCGCTTCAATAGTAAACTATTTATAATTCTAAGCATTTACCATTCATTATTATTAGAATCGTGAGTAGAGTTTACTATTATATAAATAGTAATTATAAATAGTAACTATTTCATAGCGATTTTCATGAGAATCTTAGTGTTGATTTAATTTGATTATATCAATTAGATTTTCAAAAATTTATTAGTATTTTGCGAAGTAAAATGTTCCATTTTTACAATAATAAATTTAAATATAAATATATAAATTGAAATTTGGAGAATATTACACGCAACGCGAGTGTATGTGTCGTTTGTGTGAAATATTTTCAAATATGAAAAAATGTCGATACGGATTTATAATATTATCACATAATTAGTTAGTACAGTAATAATTATTATCCAATTACTATTTAGTCACGTTGTCAACAGTTACATTGAAGTTATATAATTATAGAAATTAACTAGTAACGACAGAAAAAGCCTGAAATATTTCACAGAATGTCCAAAAATATACAAAAAATATTATCCCCAAAATTGCCTTTAAATCCGTAAAATATATCCTTCGAAATAATAGAAATTGATCGAAAAATATACATTCCCGAATTTCTCCGAAATTATTTTCTAATGAATTCCTACAAAAACTTTCTGATGTTAATATAATTCTGATAAATTTTTGAATTAATTTAAACAAAATTTCGGACAAATTCTGATAAGTTTTCGAACAAATTTTGACAAGTTATTTTGGGGAGCGCTATGGTGAGAAAAGAAGATAATCAGAAAGATCACATTGCGAATGGAAAAAGATAATATTAAAATGTTTGTTAATAATATAAAAGAAGATGATTCTAAATTTAACAGAATAAATTTAACAGTATAAAGAAAAAGATAAGAAATTATAATAACGAATGCTATAGGATATTCGAAATTAAACGAAAAATATTTTCAGCTAAATATAAATTATAACAATACTGAAAAAAATTTATGTGTAATTTTACATGGAAATTACATGTTTATAATTGGAAAATTATCTAAATATGATTACAATAATTGTAAATTTCCAATCATATTTAGGTAATTTTTCAGTCATAAACATGTAATTTCCATAAAATTGCATAAATTTTTTTCAATGAACACTTATAAAAACTCTATTTGTATTTCTAATGTACGGTATATTGCAGAATAACAAAAGGATTTTCACAGAATATTCAAATATTAATGAAAGAACATATTTAGAATTAATAAACACATGATCAGATCATTATGTGAATTCTTATATGTATCACAAAAATCATTCACGAGTAGTACGCATTCCTGGTATTAACTTGTAAACAAGAATCATAGGAAAGAATAAAGAGCGCAACACTTTTGTGCTTAAAGTGAGCGCCTAAAATTAAATTCCAGGTGAAAGTAAATAATAAAATGTGTTTTTGATAGTACAGTTTCGTTTAAAAATTAATTTAGGGACATACGGATCTGGAACTTCTGGAAAAATTATAATTTAGCAGGATATAAGGGTGGTCCATTTTAATTCATCTAGTATAATAATAAGATGAAGCAATTTCAAAATTAAATTTTCATATAAATGTTTTTTTGTCTGTGAGGAGAAAGAGAGGCAAAAGAAAGATTTTTTATAATATGTTGCAATGTGTAGCTAAAAGATTGATACAATAATATAATTTTTCTTTTATACGCACAATAAGAGAAGATGAATAAATTGGTCTAAAGACATAGTTGCATTTCAAAAGTATTTCATTTTACTTGCATTTCAAAAGTATTTCAATGTTACTTCTTTTTGATGGTAAAACTCGAGTTGAATAAAATGAGGCAAATTTGTGACACAATAATGTTTTGAAATAGAATTAAATTAAATAACTACTATTATTAACTATTTGGATTAGAACAGAAAGTCTTGATTAGTCTTGATGGAATGTGATATAATTTCTTTTAAGAAAAATTGAAGAAAGAATTGAAGAAAGAAAATTAAATTAAAATATTGGGAGTACAAATTCAGTCCGTTTCCCTAAAGATGGCTCCAGCTGTTGTGGTTCACAGCTGATTTTGGCGGTTTCAGAGAGGTTAAACATCTGCTAATAATATTCAGTTTATATCGCTTTGAGTTTCATACAAAAACCTTGATTTTTACTATGTTTGGAATGTCGAATTTTGTGTTAACCAAGCAGTATTTGCGAGAGGTTTTGATTTTCTGCTTTAATTGGAAGAAAAGTGCGGCTGAAGCCCATCGAATGCTTGTCAAAGTTTATGATGACACTGCTCCAACTGATAAATCATGTAAGGAATGGTTTCGACGTTTCAAGGATGGAGATTTCAGCGTTGAAGACAAGCCTCGCTCTGGACAGTCAAAAAATTCGAAGACAAAGAATTAGAGGCATTACTCGAAGAAGATCAGAGTCAAACGCAAGAGGAGCTTGCAGAATCATTGGGGAACTCAACAAGCCATTTCTGTATGATTGAGAGCCATGGGAATGATTCAAAAACAAGGAAATTGGGTGCCTATGAACTGAAACCGAGAGACGTTGAAAGGCGATTTTTCACTTGCGAACAGCTGATTTAAAGACAACAGAGAAAAGGTTTTTTGCATTGTAACTGGAGATGAGAAGTGGATATTCTACGACAATCCCAAGAAGAAAAAATACTACGCTAAGCCCGATCAATCGTTGTCGAATTCAACATCAACACCAAACATTCATGGTTCGAAGATCATGCTCTGTATCTGGTGGGACCAAAAGGATTCTTGTTTATTATGAGCTGCTGAAACCTGGCGATTATCGGGCGATCGGTATCGGCTACAATCGATTCGTTTGAGCCGTGCATTGCGAGAAAAACGGCCGGAATACGAGCAAAGACATGATAAAGTTATTCTTCTTCATGACAACGCTCGGCCTCATGTCGCTAAAGTCGTAACAAAATATTTGGAAACGCTCAAATGGGATGTTTTACCACACCCGCTGTATTCTCCAGACATTGCTCTTTCTGATTACTGGTTGTTCCGAAGGATGCAGCACGATTTGTCAAGTCACCGGTTCACTTCTTTCGCAGAAATTGAAAATTGGCTCCAAAATTGGATCGCCTCCAAAGACAAGTCATTTTTTCGAGATGGAATTCGAAAATTGTCTGAGAGATGGGAAAAAATAGTAGGCAGCGATGGACAATACTTTAATTGATCTGTTCATTCATTTTGTTTTGAAATAAATGTATTTTTTACACAAAAAAACGGACCGAACTAATTTGTACTCCCAATAGGAAGTTCATTTAATAAGAACACGACGATATATATATATATATATATATATATATATATATATATATATATATTTATATTTCATTTTAGTGGTATAAAATTAAATCTATTACTTACGTTACATTCTTTAATTTAATATGGGATTTTAATTTGGTAGTTCTTGATATCAAATTTTTTATATGAATAATATATAAAGTTTTATGAAATTTAACTTGGTGCCAATTGTTGGCTATAACTTGATTTAAATAAAATAAATTTTGTGATATAATAATTTTGAAAGAAAATTAAAGCTATTATTTGAGTTGGAATAGAAAACCTTTCAATGAGAGTACAAAAATATGTAACATATTTTGTTATATATAAATTAATAAAGATACTACTTTTTTCGAAGAACGCGTACTTTTAATGCCTTTTTTTACTTTTTTTAAAAAAGTAAGTTTGATTAGTTATCGACACATCTAGACTTTTTTTTCATATAGTCTTTCAACAATATATCGTCTGTAAATGATGCATATTATATTGTTTTGTAGGTGACTCGAATCTCCACGGGGAAAGTACAACTAATTCGACATACCTATGCAATTTGAAGCACTTCTACGACGTTGTTCTATGCTCTCTGAAGAAGATTTAAAATGAGCCGTATCATGTAAGCACGCGAAATCTTCGAATGTATTAAATTAGCTTTTTAATTTATTATTATTTTATTTTTGCGCACTAATTTCTGCGTCCGACTCTTATTGCCCTCTATCTTATTATTTGCATTATTTTTATTGTTAGAGAGTCTTTATTATCTATATTATTATCTATAGAGACAATCATTTTCACCAACAAACACATTAAAATCTCCATTGATAAAAATTTTGAATTTTAATACAATATCCAATAAATACAATAATTCACATCAGATATCTTGGAATTATTCTTCATTTTTTGATAAAGTCTGGCAATCTTCAATGGTCTCAATAAATTACATGTTTTACTGAGATCTGTACATCTTTTTATCAATTCTAAAAGTTCTCTATCTCTAAATAATTCTTTTATATAATATATGTGCCAGATCGGCTTTATGCTGTCCCCGTCTGGACGGCAGGAATATGTGACATATTGACATATTGCAGAGACAAATTTCGAAAAATATTCATAATAATCGCAGGAACATCTATATTTGATCAACATTTAGAATCAAATATGGAATATGTCAATGTTGTGATTGTGTACTATATTAATTTCTCGTGCATATAATGACAAACACATTAATCCATTTATCCGTAATAAGGCCAATAATATTATAAAAGACATTTCGCTTAGATTAAAGTGCCTTCTCCTCAAATTTTAACTAGATATTATCTTCATATAGAACAAGCAGATGAATAATCACACATTAATTGATCCCGATGATATATTCTCGCATGCGTTATTATCGGAGTGAGTTATTATGATCTCTTATGGCGGGTGGATTGTCTTGTGTTTGGTCTTCTGTATGAAATTTAAATTATTACATTTTTATATTGATTATTAAATAATTATCTATCTTTTCACATCTAGATTGGATTTCTCTCTATATAGTTGCATGTGCTTTCGCATACATTGTCTTAGAATTTGTTAACTTTTTTTTTTATTATTCTTTATTATTCTTTATTATTATTATTCTTTTATTATTTTTTGTTTATTCTTTATTTATTATTCTTTAATCTGATTGGATTTTCGCTTGTTATTTTTCTCTCATTACTTATTTGATCTCTCATTACTTATTTGATCTCTATTTGGATTGATATGCATCTATGGAGTTGTAATCAAGATTATAAGGGTTTTTTTAAGTTTTTCCTTATCTTTACACTCTAGATTTTTAATTGTCTTTATCCAATCTATTTTAGTCTTGATCTTGTTGGTATAAGCATTACGCAGATTATGAGTTGTGTTCCTAGGTACTGCAGTTCCAAATTTTAACTGATCCAAAGAAAGAAAAACTAAACCGCATGGAAAGCATATGCATGGATGCAGTGGATTCTGGGCGACGCGGGGAGCGACGGCGCCACGGCGATGGAGGATGAGGTGCAATGAGAGCTAGCTACGATTGATGCGATCTCAGAATTTTAATCTGAGCTCTAGAAGATCACTTTGCTTCTGCTTGCTTTAAAAAAGGTAAAGAAAAGCATTTCACATATTCTATGTATAAAAATGATAATCATCAAGATAAGGACTGTTATTTTAGATAGAAAAAGAAGAAAATCACAATGCAGATGTATCTTTTCTTACTGGGCTCATAATCTGTTGAATTTTATTACTTGATCTGTAGTATTGTAGTAAAATTAACAATATACAGACTTTATCAGACAATTATTATTAGTCGTACATGATGGCCATGTTCATATATTAGTGCTAGTTGTCAGTCCAGTATACGTAACGGGAAACTATAGATTTTCAGTATTGGCAGTCAACTGGCAGTAATAAAAAGGCACAATAACATAATCAAGAGAATCGAGAACAATAAAATTCGAAGTCTCGAACAATAAAAATCTCAGTTTTAAGTACATCTACAGAATTGATCTGTTCAAATATAACAGTTCTTTGATCAAAAAGAGTTTCTGCTCTATATAAGGAATTTTGCAATTCTTTTTACATTTACAGTCAATAGATATGAAGCATGGACAAATGTAGGAAGTTAGAAGTTTATTACAACTACAGTGATTTAACAATTTACATTTATATGCAGAAATATCAAAAAGTTTCGCTTAATCGTGTGTATTTCTTGAATATTTCGATCTTGAATATTTCAAGATCCTTCTTGAACTCAGATTTTTCTTTATCATGTTGTAATAAGACTTTCGTTTATGCCAATACTTATTATAATATGAAGAAATCATTTGTACAACTCTGGTGTATTGTCGGAATAGATGCTGTCAAATACAACAATTCAATTTTCTTAGCCATCGCATCCACTATTGCTGAGAAAGTAATCTTCTGTGAAGGCAATTCGGAAGATAATGTACCTTTGTTCAAAACAACAACGAATAACATAAGATGGAAGATTTATATTGGGTTGTCCGGAAAGTTCGTGCCGACTAACCTATATAAGTTAATAAATGTATACTAAAATTTAAATCTTCTGCGTTTCAATTTTCCTTCAACATCGGTACGAACTTTTCGGATAACCCAATAGAATTTTAAAAGAGTCAAAAGTCAAAAAATCTTTAGTCAAAAGTCAAATATGGAACAAGTGTGATTTTTTCGAGAAATATCCAAGTAGAACAACAAATCATTATAATATCAAAATAATGTCAAAATTCTAAAATGATCATTAAAATGATCATTAAAAGTCATTTTTTAATCATTTCCGATTCAGGTCATTTTGACGTTATCGTGGTTAGATTGATTATATTCGGAATTTTCTTGTTTTCCCATCCATAATAAAGAAAAAAAATAAAAGCAACAAAAAACAAAGGAAGCCAATGTATATGTGTTAAGGTGCCATTACATACAAATGTCAAGCATCGAGCATCTCTGCAGAACATTATTGCGCAGAAGTTTGAATCTCTAGATTCCGCAATAATCTTCTGCACAACTTCTTGATGCAAAATGATAAATTATGAGAGGTTATGTTCTGATAGACACTACTATCCTAACATATAATGCTGAAAATTATATTTATTTACATTATATAGTGTAAATAAGATTCCACTATTAATGTATCTTATACATTAAATTCAATTTCAGTAAAATTATTAAACATATTACTACTCATGCTCTGACATTCGACACTTGACTTTGCCATGTAAAAGTACCTTAACGCGTAATCTTTGTTGGAATCGCCAATAAATGCCTTTATAGTTCTCTGACCGAAGCGTACACGCGGAGCAACGACAAGTAAGAACTAGAATATTTATAATTAATAAAAGTATGGCTACCATCACAGTAGCGGTCCACATATGAATGAAATAGGGATACTATAGGGTCTTTCAATAAGGACGCTCGATTTTTAAATGTAAATAAAACAAGTTGTGTATGAGATATCCACTCAATTTTTTTTTTTCTTTGAAAGAATATTTTATGGCATTAAGTATGGAATATAACATCGCTCAAATGTCCGCCGCGACGGTGATCGCTTGGTGACACGTATTCGGGCGGTCCAATTTTCGATGACTTTCTCGCATAAATTTGACTGAATATGCTGGATGGCTTTTGTTATGTTGACTTTGAGAGCATCAATTGTTTGCGGTTTATTCGTATAGACCTGTGATTTAAGATAATCCCAAAGGAAGAAGTCTAAAGGCGTTAAATCACACGATCTCGGTGGCCAGTTCACGTCGCCGCCGCGCGAGATAGCCATGCCCTCAAATCGCTCGTGCAGAATGTCCATCGTGGCATGCGGTGTGTGGTACATAGCGCCATTCTATTGGAACCACGTGTTATCGGTCCATATCATCCATTTTAGACCACAAGAAGTTGCTCATCGATCTGTAGTGCTCGCCGTTGACGGTTATGGCAACGGCCGCTTCGTTTTGGAAGAAGTACGGACCGATGATTCCGCCAGACCAAAATCCACACCAAACAGTGACTTTCTCGGGATGCATTTAGAGCTGGTGTATCTCGCGTGGATTAGTATCGTCCCAAATTCGACAATTTTACTTGTTCACATATTCATTCATCTAAAAATGGGTCTCATCGTTAAAGATGATTTATTTGGCGAAATTTGGGTTAACTTCCAACTGCTCCAGAACCCAATCAGCGAACACATGGCGTTGTCTATGATCGTTTACTTTAAATTCCTGGATCAATTGAATTTTATAGGGGTGCAGACTCAAGTCCCGATGCAAAATTCACCAAGTTGAAGTCGCAGAAAGGCCAAGTTCTTGTGAACGACGAGAAATTGATCGCCTCGGATTTTCCCGTACACTCTCACGCACAGCAGCGATGTTTTCAGCAGATCTTGCGTTTCGGCAACGTAATGGTGTTGGCTGATTATTTATCGAACTGGTTGACTCGAATTTGGCCACCAAACGTCGAATAGTCGAATCGGCAGGACGGTTGTGGCGAGAATAAAAATCACGTAATGCGCGGAACGTTTCTCGAACGGAGCACTGATTTTGATAATAAAATTTTATGATTTGCACACGTTGCTCAACACTATGATCTTCCATGGTGATTTGCCATACATTACTAAACAATTCACAACAAATTTGACAGATGTCACTTTAACAACATGGCTACTATGGTTTAACAAATTTCGAGCGTCCTTATTGAAAGACCCTATATAATCAGATTTTGACGAATGTGAACCAAAAATGGCAGATAAAAAGAGATAATAGATATTCTTTCTCGTATGAAAGTGCAGAAAGTGTCAGAATTTGTGACGGCAATACCTGAAGAAACTCAATCGAGTTGATCAATTGAATGAATGTTCAATTGAAATTTGTTAATTTTCTCTTTGTCCGAGATTTCGAAGCAATTTCTAATCTTTTTGATACTAAGGCTTATATTTACTCTATTTATAGCTACCCGAAAAAAAATGTTTTATATATAATTACATATAATTATCCAAGCAGAACAACAAGTTATTATGATATCAAATGATGTCAAAATGACTCTAAAATGATCATTAAAAGTCATTTTTTAATTATTTCCGATTCATTTTAATGTCATTTTGACGTTATCATGACTTGTTGTTCTGTTTGGGTATATAATTATATATAATATAAAATTAACATATTTTATATATAATTATATTACATTTATAAAATATATACATATATATATTTTTTCCCAGTATCTATCTCTTCTTTTCTTTGCTCTTGTTTTCCGATAATGTATGAAGCTATCCAAAGAATACCGAGTAGACTAAAGTAAAAAACTAATTAAAAGTTGTGCCTGTTTTCGCCAAATTCATCAATCATTTGTGTTTTATTGTCAGTTGCTAGGTTGTAGGTTCACTCAGATTTATATCTGTCGACGTATATAATAAAAAAACTTATCAAATATTATCTCATCCACGATAATCTTTATCTAAATTACTTTTAAATTGAGCTACTTTAAATTTCAAAAATTCAAATATTCATTTCAATTTCATTACAAGTATCAGTATAAGATTAAATTTTCTATATGACGACTTAGAGAAAGAAGGCAATGAAAAATTATTTAACATAATTTTTGATATACGATCCGCAAGCAAATTTTAAGCAATAAGCTTTGATTAATGTATCATTAATTTAATGTGGTATTTTTTTATTAACAATAGTCAAAATTTTAATCAGATCTTCATTAAATAGCTTATTCATAGTATTCACACATTTCATCGATCATACTTCCTGTTGTAATCTCTCTTCAATTTTAGTTTCGTTTTCTGTAACTTTATTATCATTCTGCTTCCTCTCACTTTGCAACCAATTCTTCTCTATTTTTTTCAATTTGTTCATATTTGTTCATATTCAGAAATTGTTGAATCTTTAATGGATGATTTAATGTCGAGCTTAGCTTTTGCTTTTTTTATTCTACTTTTCTATGGCATCTACACTGTTATTTTGTAACAGTCCCAAAATCTCTGCTGTATCTCTTCCCTCGTTCTAAAATTTCAACTATATTTATATTTACTTGGTTTATATTTGATGCAAAACTCTCTTTTTGAATAGTTCTTGAAAAACAATAGACACATTATTACAATTCACCTGTTATAAATAAAAAAACTTATCTAAAAAAAAAGAAGTATATTCAAATACATATGTTAACAAAATTATCGCATAAACAATGTTACATACACATTTTACATAACTTCAATAAATAAATAGGTATAATTCTCAAATTAATTCTCCTACACTGGACGCGTTTACCGTGCGACACAAAAACGGTAATCAATAAGCTTATTTTTCTGACATGTTTATTGTTATTATTAGTTATTACGTCGCATTTTGCCACGCGACAAACATATTTCCACATCCAATGTGCAGAGCCATTAAAATCTATACTTTAAGAAACTTTTGATTAATTTTGAATTTATTCTTATTTCGCTCGTCTTTTTCAAAGTAAAAACATGTTACATCTTCAAAAAATTATATACATAGTTTGACGCACTCTATAGAGTACAATGAATTTTTTTTACAAACATCTTGATAGTCATCATGAAATATGGACTTTATCCTTACATTAAAAAAAAGCTTTTTGCAAAAGTAATGACGTTAAAGTTATCATTTTTAAAATTCAATAAGAAATAGAAGTAATGGTCATAATCAAAGCTAAATGCTTAAATAATTCAATCTGAATAACTATATAGTATATATATATATATATATATATATATATATTAAGTGTACAACTTTGCTTCCGCCGTTTTCCTATAGATGGCTTTAGCAGTAAGTGGTGGTCGAAATAAATAGATCATAGACGTCATACAATAAACTTGGGCATCTGTCAACATAACCCCATAGAAA
>Ga0157364_1003442_pt1 | contig 15335 bp, 3 predicted proteins | sample AttsexASBM2_FD_111476 | JGI IMG/M metagenome (GOLD analysis project Ga0157364, IMG submission 111476) | Fungus gardens microbial communities from leaf cutter ant in Ribeirão Preto, State of São Paulo, Brazil - Atta sexdens ASBM2 | ecosystem: Host-associated > Fungi > Mycelium > Unclassified ...
ATATTTTTTATTATATGTATCTATATGTGTATAAATATATATATATATATATATATATATATATATATATATATATATATATATATATAGATACGTACGCGCGTACGATCAATCACTGTGTATACAATCGCGTGTATAATCAATCATTTTATTCTCTCTTTTTCTCTCTAATAAAATGTAATAATTAAAAAATGTGCACAAAGAAAGCTACTATAATTGTATTTTTGATACATAAAAACTAATGCAGTAGATTTTTTTATAAATAATTAAAATATTTGAATCCAGATATTTTTGAATTTCTTATTTTATAAAATTATGAATATTTAGAAAATCATAAAAAGTAAAGTAATTAAATTTTGGAAATTTGCATAAATCCTTTTCATAATTTTCAAAATAACTCGTGTTATTATCGATATTTAATTGTTAATATAGATATTTTTAAGAATGAATAAGTTTTTGAGAGAATTTCTTGTATAATAATTTGTGCCTGTAATACTTATGACATTTGAAAATATCATGGAGTACAATACCAAAGCTATAAACGATGGTAGAATGCTTAGTAATTCTTGTAAAGTTCAAACCCATCAAAATATTCATAAAGTTCAAATGATTAAATTTATAAAGGGTCATACCATTTTTAATTTACATATACGTACTTAATAACATTTTTTATTGAATTGAATTTGTAAATGTATATTTAGTTTAATTCTTTTGCAATAAAAAATTAATGAAAAACAATGATACATAATATAAGTTTCATATATGTAAAAACGATAAAAATTGAGAAATCTAATCTGATAATTTATAGGAAAAGTGGTCTAAATTATAATAAATATTTCTTTGGCGTATACTTACCGATTATATAAACTCCAAATTAAAAGTACAGGTAAATATATATATTTATTTAATATCTTGTATTTCAACATAAAGAACTTATCAAATATTTGTTTTTGCTTCATTGCTAGACAATATTTTAATTTTCTTTAATGCACTGTATAAATTTAGTTGCAATTTGGACGTTCTGAATGTTTCAATTTTATACATATTTATCATTTATGTTCAATATATCTTAATATAAAAATAAATAAAAAATAAACAAGAATTATGTATTTATACTTTATAAAGGTTTGATTAAATACAAATCTTCTAACTTGTAAAAATTAAATATTCATACGAGAAAAATATTATTAGTTTGATGAATACGATTTAAAATATTATAGAAATATATTTCTTCTAACATCTATATGTATAACAGTATATTTAAATGCTGCAAAATCGTGGAGGCTTGTCGACTATCGGTTATCGTTAACTCTCTTTCCCCAAAATAAACCATGTTACCCTGTTTTAAGCAGATCATGCCGTCGGATTATCAATTTAATTATACAGACAAGGATTTGAAATTATTAACGATAGAATATCATATAAGTCTTGAAATTGGACTTTAGATATTTATTAGAAGAAATTCTTTGGTATATTCACAAATTGAAATTTACGAAGTCGCGTAATCACATTATTTTTAATATCTTATATTTAATAATTTAGGTTTAATAAGTTATGTAATATTATCTTAAATTAGGATCTTAATCTTATATCATTATTAAAACATTATTAAAACATTATTAAAACATTATTAAAACATTATTTTTTAATAAAATATCTCATATATTGACATTTTATATTAATTATATGAGTAGAATATGATAATTCTATAATTAACAATTAGTTAATTAAAAATTATTTTAATAATATATATATTTTAATAATATATATATATATATATATATAATCTTTTCTTAAATATCATATATAACTCGGAAAGAAAGAGAAAGTGGATAAAATACATAAAGGATAAAAAAGTCTATTTATCTAAGTTCTAGTAAATTAAAATATTCATCATATTATGAATATTTAATTTACGTACTAACGCGAAGGCTTACATAGGTGGTTTATTTGTACTAGATTTATTTTAAATCTAGTACACTAATTTACTATTTTTTTTTTTTCGCAAAAGCCTGTTACATTAATGTTTTCATCTAACAATAAGAAATAATGGTTCTGTAAGATACTAGAGAGAGAGAGAGAGAGAGAGAGAGAGAGAGAGAGAGAGAGAGAGAGAGAGAGAGAGAGAGGCATCCCCAAAAGTTCGCCTTTAAGGCTTATGATATATTTAATTAAGGCCAAGCTTAAGCTGATGCAATTTGTATAGAATATGATTCGTCTTTGTCGCAAGTCAGACTAGGTGTTCTGATGTAGCAACTCATGTAGTGGCCATGTAAAGAGAACACAGGTACAAAGTAGAAAAAGGAAGTGGTCTCGAGACCGTGGAGACGCTTATTTTAACAAGCGTTTGCGATAAAGTCTGCTAAGATTCAATGTGATGAATAATTCCGCATATAATTCAAGTACGGACTTTATATAGAGCAATCGATATCATTATGCATGCTATTTTTTTTTTCTTTATATCCATTCTTTTCAACCATCATAATCGTATGTACTTCCTACATCTATTGGTCGAATTTATCGATGTATTTTTGGCGTATGCGCAGATAGAACGGTACGCGCCAATTAAACGCTGCGTAGTTTGCAAAAAAGGGTCGAGATTCGCAGGGAATGCACGTGAGATGGCTTTGATTATACTTATTACGACAGCAAGTAGAGACATTAATATTCGAATGACCCACATTTCATTGATTTGCATTCCAGTAATTTATATTTGCATGGTTTTCGAACGGTATAGTTATTATTTTGGTAACTAAAGTGGAAGTGTGTCGCGTTTCTAATTATTTTATAATTAAATCGTGTTATATATTTTACATAATAATATACATATATAGTTCAGAGTATATTTTAACGTTGTTTATATATAACACGTATATAACATCATTATAATAATTCTTAAATAAAAATATAAATAGCTAGAATTATTGTTACAAAAAATAATTTTAAACTTATATTATATGTTAAGAAACCGAAATAGTACACAATAATATATTCTAATCATTTATAATTAAGTTACGATATAACATGTTTCTTTAAATTAAACTCTCTTCAGATATTTAATGAACATAAAGATGGTGAGTGTTCTACCGAGGAGACGTATTTGCTTGCTTTTATTTTATGATAATTAATAATTTTAATTTATAATTTTATTATTTTATAAATTTATAATTTTATTAGAACATCATGAAAGTTTTTTCAATTGGCTTTCCAATCTTTTGGCGAGCAATTTCCGTTCCTCTGTGCAACATTCAACTGTTCTCACATGCATTTATGATATATTTCTTTTCTATTAACACTGTTCGATTATGGTAACATCTTTGTGTTTATTACTTAACTTAATTATAAATGATTAAAATATAGTATTGTTATTGTGTAATATTTCGGTTTTTTAACATATAATATAATTTCATAATTGTCTCTTATATGCCCTTTTATTGTATTTATTTTTTATTAATATCAAGAGTCCTTTTTTATTATTATTAAAAAATAATTTTTTGTTAGAATAAAAAATTTATTTATATAAAAATGTTTACAAGTGTAAATATTTGAAAATCATTATTCTAAATTGTAACCGTAGTATGTATAAGATGTAGGGTGATTGTAATTTCATATTGTGATAGAATTCTGAATAATGTAACTGTGGTAGCATATACGATTGAATTGCAACAATGTACCTTAATATAATGGTAATATAATACATAATTTAATGTTATAATTCGCTGGCCAATTATGGCACTGTATTAATAGGTAAAATTTAATAGAGCACCACGACAAAGTGACTTGTAATTCGCTATTATAATTTAATTCTGAGGCAACAAACGCGAATATATGGACCAGTTAAAATCGTCTTGTATCATATGCAAATTAAGAGAATTTATTATTATTTGATAATATTAACATGAGCAAATTATTTATACAATGATTAATATAAAATATCTCATTGATATTATCCAATTGATATTATCGAAAAAATTTTTACATAATTTCTTCCAATCTCAATTAAATTCATATCGGTATTTATAAACAATATAAGAAGGGTCTGCATACGATTTATTCGTAAGTTTTGTCTCATTAGAAAAATTTGGAAAAAAAATTAATAAAATGAAATTTATGTACCTAACTGATAAATAATTTTTTAACACTTTTTCACTAATAAATATTTTTTGTTCTATATCAGAAATTCATCGTGATAAATACATAATAAACACATTAAATAATTTTGATATTCAAACACGCATTTTTACAATTCATTACTTTTAATTAGTCACACTGAAGCAAATAGTATAAAAATATTAGTGTTAATAAATATACGTGCGTGTATACATTATGAATTGATTTAATAAAACGACGAACAAGTTTATTTTTTCATCATAGATAAATAACAGATATTGAATTTGTTACATAGCACACAGCCGTGAGATTTATATTTATATGATTATTAAACTCCCTCTCATGTGCCTATATTTACGCGTTAATGCCATCCAGCGCTAAATAAAATCGATTGCGTCCACAGCGCTGATTGTGCTGCAACGCGTCGTGGTTTACAATTACAGATGTACATATCATAATTAAGCTCACAATTCTAATGCGTTCTGACGTAAGTTTGGGATTAGTGCCACGTGTACTCACCGGGACAGAAGATGAAGCGAGGTGAATGCGCGGCGCAATCTGTACAAATGCATGCCGCCCATTCGTACCCTCCATTTAGATTTACTGCTTGTGGTTGCTATGAACTTTCTAAAAATTGTTTTACCGAACGTGTATTTAAACGTAGAAATGCAGAAATGAGAAATGGAGTAAACATAGAAATGAGAAATTATGCTAAGAAGCAATGACTCTTGGCAACATCTGCAATATAGAAGAGAGTTAATTGCGGTCTGGATATGTTTTGTCAGAATAATTTATAATTGGTAAGTTTTCATAATTTGGACAAACTTAAATTTATCTTTACCGTTATTAATAATATTTAATAACGGAAAGAATAAGTTTGCTGAAGTGTCTGAAAATATTTAGCTAGATACAGATCATGAAAATATAATAATTTTGGACCAAAATAATTATGTAGAGTGCTCAAATTGATTGCTAAGTTAAAATGTTGTGCAACATTTCATGCTTAAATATTCTATACAATTATTTCGATGATTCGTCAAAATTATTTTCAAATCTATATTTAATTAAATTTTTAAATACTTTAGCAAAATCTTTTCGTAAAAATAAAATTATTTTTTAATAAAATGTGTAAAAATAGGTCAACCTCTTCAATTATTTTTCTAGTCTTACACTATTTAATTATTTCAATGCTCGAATAATGTTATTTGATTATGCTGCAGCCGGTACGGATAAATCTTAATAAAAATGGCCATCGCAAAATGGATGACCTCATCATATGACGCAGGGTCTTACCTTGCTACGTTGTTACCCTGAAGGGATATTTATAATGTAATAAAAACTATCATAAGAAGGTAAAAAATACGCGCGTCGGGATACGGAGGAGGACTATTTTCGTTTTTCTCGGCATTCACTTCGACCTACTTTCTTCCGGATGACTTTCCGATCTCGCCGTTATTTATATTTTCCGTTTGACGCGCCGGCTGTTTCCAAGGACCCCACTGGTCCTTGTACCTAGGTACAACCCTTTGCGGAAGCACCGTCCATCCGTTCGTCCTCGTTTCCTTCCACGGCCACAGCAGGGTTAGACTATATGAACACGTATGCGCGATCAATCTCGTTGCTAAAATAAAACTGCGACAGCCGGCATTGTAACCTTCGGAAATTCCTTATTGATCTGCAGAAGAAATGCTGAACATTGATACGCACTTTATGCTGCAACATGGCGGCGCCAATATTTATACATATTGTATACAATTTGATATCGCATTTCTTTTCTCGAAAAATTTTAATATAAACATCGTTTTTTGCATTTATTATAGGAAACAAACTCACGGAAAGATATTTTTGTCTGATTTTCTGATTATTCAATGTAGTACGTATAAAATATTTCGTAATTATTGCTAAGCATTAACGTTATATCTTCCATTTGATAAATCCGACAGTGTATACTGTGTATATTAGAGTAATTCAATCAATTCTTCATACGATAATGTTTACTCTGATAACTAGAAGGTAGCTGTTTCATTTTCGTTAATTGGCCTGGCAGTCGCAGTCTTTGATTATTTGCATAGGATGGTTATATCTCTGTTCTAGTGTTTCAATATTATTCCATAATATTAATTTAACATGAATGAAGATTTTAACCAAGCAAATGGCTTTCTTTCAGTATATCTCACGCCTTAGTAGTAAGTCTATTTGACCTGATGCCCTACATACGTACTTTGCGCCGCCCCGGAGGCGTCTTAAATTTCCGAAGATATTCTCTCAGAATTTGCAGCGGATTTTCATGCGACCGGATATATTTGCCGCCAAGACACCATATCGACGTCACTGACTACGTGAGATCTTTTCCTTGAGCTACCGCTGTATACTTTTCTGCCTTTGCAAGGCATATTAAGAAGGTAAAAGCTATTCTTGGCTGCTATAAAAATACACTGCGTAGAGATTAATTTTTGTTCTTTCAAATGATCCTACTTCATGAAACAATCTCGTGAAATTTATTTCTTCGATTTATGCTAATTAACAAAACGAAAATGATAGTTGACGCAATATTATTATATTATTAAGTAAGAAAAGAATATGTAAATGTCTTTCTAAATGTCTATGTAAATAATCAAAGTGTTTAATATTTAAATTATATTTGTATATATTCGGTCATGTTACAATTATAAATATAATTTCATTATTTCATTTATTGCTTAATATGTTTTTGAAATTTACTTTTTTCACGTTTTACAAAGATAAAAAAATTAAAAATTTTATGTCTTATGACCCCTAGGAAAGAAATTTATGCATCTGCTTACTGAAAAGAAATCCATGTCAGACCTGATACTTTTTTGCTAGCATTATAGTAACTTCTTCCAATTAAGAAAATTATCAACTATATAGTAAGAATATAATTTTATAAATTATATTTTTTGTGTTATCTTTCTATTTCATTAGAGAATTAATATGCTAGTAAAAAGTAAGCTTTGTGTAACACAGGCCTAAAGATCAAGATTTGCAAACTTAGATTGTAATGAGAATTCCTTGTTTTTCTTATGTGATGTACATTTATATTTACATGTCTGTTTAACAATGTTATATTGAGAATGATGTTTCATATTGTGAATTGTGGTTTCCGGTTAAATTTTCCTTGAGTTATAACCTGTTTCAAATGAAATTCAGAATTGGTGAAAGTTTTTTCTATGTAGTGGCAAGATTTCATTTATCTTTTTAATTTAATATTGTCAAATATAATCGTGTAATAAATCGATTGTATCAAAATGAAATTTTATGAACATTTTGCACAAATAAAGATACTATCTTTTTTTGCGCGTTTTATAAAACGATAAAACTTTTATTGAAATATTAATATGACAATAAATATATATTCATTAATTGTATAAACTTTATTGTTTACTATGTAACATATGAGAGATTATCCTATAGAGATTAATCACCTCAGTTTCGAACTTACATGAGTATATTAGGATTATTCTAACGTAGCTTATTGTATCTTAGTAGCACAGATTACAATGGTGTGGTATGGGTTTAATCTCTAGCGATTGAATTTAACGTAGCTACAGAGTAGTTGAATATTTATAGTCGCGGTTACTTATATCATATCGAATTAATCGTCAATTCACTTCATTGCTAAATCTAAGACAAACTATAGACTTTGAATTTTGTTATTTAATTATCATAAGTTGATTTTCTTTAATTGAATAATGGATTAATAAAAATATTTGAAGAGAAAAATAAATGATGAAAGAGTTAAAAAGTTTCATCGTAATTTGAACATTAATATAGATTTGTTTATTTAAAAAAAGAGCTGTCATTAGAACGCAAACTTATTATTAATATTATGTTTCACTTATTCTGTCTCACAGGATATTCTATAAAGATAACGAGATTACTGAGATCATTTTAAGACGAAAATTTTAATATCAAGGCCATAATAATTTTTGAATTGTAAATGTTTCGTATCGCCTAAAATTTACATTTAAGTATAACGTGAAATTTTAAAAGCGAAAGTTAATTGTTATCTCTTATTAATATTGATATAAAGATCATATACATATACAACAATAAAATTATTGATATTTCTAAAAAATTATTATTATATTAAAAAATTATTATATTAAAAAATTATTAAAAAATTATTTTATTGTAACATTTTAATAATGGATTTTTCTCAAAATGATCTCAGAAATCTGATCTTAAGCATTGTTATGATCTTTACGGAACACTCTGTATATTGAAATTGCATTAAGGGGATCTTAAAAATTTCCAAATTGAAATCTTAAGAAAAATTTTTTATCATTCTCGATATAAATTCCATCTCACAAACACGTATTAATGCGTACTTTTTCGAAAAGGATTTTTGAACCTTAAAAGAGAAAAAAGTAATTATTATAAAAATTATGATCTAGTCGGTAATACAGATGGATTAAAAAGATAAAAGAAAATAATTAAATAATAGAATGTTTGATTATATAGCCAATGTCAAAATAATTGAAAATAGATATCATAATTTTTTCATAATTTAGTTACATACGCAATAAAAACTTTTCTTCGTTAGTAGAGGATCACAATGCCTCTATCCATCTTTTGTTTCTATGAATCTTTATTCCCATAGACAAAAATCTAGTATGGCGAGTAGCTATTATCTTTTAGCGTTTTCTGCTTAGTTACCGCGTAAGTGGAACTTTGCACGCGTAAGCGGAAGAAAGTATCGAAGTGATAGACGTGAGAACTCTGATAAAGTGTAAGACGAAGAGAGATATACGTGCTTGCTCTTTGGGACTGCGCATAATGTCGAAAGGAGATGATTCCCTTCTTTCTTTTTTTTCTTTCGTCTCCTTTCTTTGCTCCGTTTTTCTTCTTCAGATCGTAATTGAGCAAATGATCTTAACGCTCGAACAGCCACGAATGACTCACCTCGTTGATACCTAACCTCTCGTCGTAGAAGTGCTTCACAAGTCTCGACGGGACGACACTTCGCAGTTTGTGGTCTGCGTGTGAGTCCCAGTTTCGTTTGTAATCTTGATAATTCTTTCTTTGCCGACGTGACTGTTCTGGGACATGTGTGGGCGAAGAACGTCCCATTTGAGAATCATCCGAGAGATACCTCAATACCAATAACTAAATATTATCCCTAACTTGTACACATCAATAATCTTTGGAAACGCTACAATATGCTGCTGTTGTGAAATGAAACTTTAGTTTATACGTCTTTTCTTTTGTAACGGAAAGAAATTGCGAGCTTTCTGTATTTTGAACAATTGAAAACGGAAGTTTTCTCAGAAGTTTTTCAGCCACACGTTTGTCCTTAATGATCAGCACTGCTGAATCAGCAAAACAGAAGGTAAAAGTTAAATAAGATTTACCTACGAAAGTCGAATAAAATTTTAAAAGCTGAATTATTTTTATGCTTTCTTTTTCTTTTTTTTATTTTAAATTTCGCGCGGGCTGAAATGCTGCTGTTTAATACAAATTCTTTTGATCACGAGAACTGGAAGCGGTCAAATATAGCTTAGGCAGACTTGTGCGCAATCCAAAACTTCCGAAAAAGAACTTCCTCCGAAAGTCGGAGCTCTGGAAGATCCACGCTACCGCTGCAAGGATAGTTTCTTAATCGACCGAAAGAAGCCTTTCAATAAGTCGTGGAATAAAAGGACAATGGCGCAGGCGGAGGTAAAGAGAACGGAAACGAAAGAAGTGTTGGAAGCTTCAGAGTCCGGGATAGTCCGAGCGGGGAAGGGTTCATGGCTCCCACGACACAAATTCTGTAACCGAGACTAACTCTTTTAATAGTTCGCTGGTCGCGCTAACTTCCTTTTTTAGCATCGTGTTCTCGTTTTCCGTTCTTGCGCCACCCGCATTAGTGAGGGAGGATGATCGCCAAACAGCCATACTGAGAAGCCAGAGGGCTCCAGTAAACTCCAACTTTCCTACCGACAGCTAACTTCGGTGCAGTGAACTACGTCAAGGACCAAGTTCCACCTTGGGTTCTTCTACTCAACTTTGTCTTCGCCCTCATCCTGGAAGAATTTTAAGACATCCGCGAATCCCCTAAGAGCCATGTAACGATTAACTATAATCTTCATTAGTAAATGCATTCAGAATAAACTCTTTGCAAAAAATTTAACTAAGTAGCACAGCGAAAAATCTATAACTATTGAAAGAACTTCGTTAAAAATGTCAACATATGACATACATATACATTGTAAATTTTTTAAATTAGCATCTAACTCTTTTTGATTTGCACTATATTACTGAAAACCTTATTGATCTTCATCTTTGATCTCCTGATTTATTCTTTATCTTGATGGAACTAAAATCTTTAGGTATCTATTGTCAAAAACAGAATTTGTTAGTTAAAGTTGTTTTTTGAGAAATCTTGCAAATAGTTAAACGAACGGCCAAAACTGTGATATTATTAAGGAGTTTAGTACACCACACTACATAATAAATATATGCTTAATTTACCTTGTATGCTCGATGGACTTTAAACAAGATTTTTCTAAAGTGAATTAATTAAAAGTAAAGATATCGCCACTTTTATTATAACAATATTTATTATAACAATATTTATTATAACAATATTTGCACTTTGTTATATTACAAACAATTATTATGTATAGACTTAGGTATAGATTTTGTTAGATAGATTTCACATTTGTGCTTAAGGGAATCCTAAAGCGAAGCTCGAACTCCGATGAAATCATCAGAGGTTGCGCCGCGCGCTGTGCATCGACATGTCTTTATATACTATTCCACTGATATCTCTGCAACCTATGATATACGCAGTAACACATTCGTGTCAATTTTCGTATAAATTCGTCGCGATAAAGCGTCTTAGTCTAATTCTAAGAACTCGACGTCGTTTGTTCGTGTAAACTACGTGTCTGCGAATCACTACTTTGTACGTACAGGTTGCTTTCATATAAGCAAATGTTATCATGACTTGACAGCCATGAGATGCCATGTTACACTAAGAAATGGTAAAAAATATATCAATTTTGAAATTTTTGATCGTTCTCGGGATTCGAAAATCCTTTTCCAGGATTAAAGTATACGCATTAATATATATCTGGGAAGTGGAATCTATGAACCAAGAATATTATATTATTCGAAACTTCCAACTTTGACCGATCCTGAAAGCGCTCTCTATATTATGTTGTTACATTAACTCAGTCGGTTTCTATTTTTCAAGTACTATCAACTTTACAGAAAAACAGCAAGAGATAAAAATTGTTTATTTTCTTTTCGTACAATTCTTAGAATTTTTTCAGAATTTTTAGTACTGCATTTTCTCATATTGATAAAAATAGTTGCCAATATACATATAAGAAAATGTAGTACTAAAAAATTGATAAAAAATTCTGAAAAAATTCTTAGAGCTCTATGAGAAGAAATAAACAATTTTTGTTTCTTGTGTTTTTCTGTAAAGTTGGATACTTGAATAGTACTTTAGTATAAAATTTATACTAAAAATAATAAAAATTTATTAAAGATCAATATTTGGCGATTTGTAGTAATTAAAATTTTGTTAACTAATTGCGAATATTATAAAATGGTAGCGAACTTTTTGATTCGGTTAGTCCGTTCTATCTACACAAGAGCGCTTTGTCAATAATTGCGGGATATCCTGTATACATACAATTTTTTTTTAGAGAGAAAGAGTATGTTTTTTTTTACAAATAACATAATCAAGCTAAATCTCAGATTTTTCGCAAATCTTATTCTTCAGAGCAAATTTTTTTGAAAACATTTCTATTTAAATACATAAAATTTTTCCTTGCGAATTGGTTCATTGATCTATTACTTGGTAACATGGGCTTTTTTTCATCGTCAAATTGGTCTCTCGACTAGTAGCGAAACTTCGTTAAAGCACGACGTTAATTGCATTCAAAACGTTTCCACCCGCAGATTGTCACTGCAATTGCGGTAGTTCGCGGACAACCACCGTTTAATTACAACTTGCCGAAGAATACGCCATTCCATAAGAGAGAGAAAGAGAAAGACGGAAGAGGGGAAATGGAAATTATAATTATTAAATTCACCATCCGCAAAGTTCAGAAAGAGAAATGAAAGTCGAATTTTCTATTTCGAAGTTTGTCGCAAAAATACAATAACTCGATTGCAGGTTGGTCTGCACGAATTAAAAATCAAGTGAATCAAGTATACTATGTAATATTTTATTTGTTGCTTTCAACAAATACTATGGGTAATAAGAAGCGGAAATTAAATCTTTGGATAAAAAAAAACTACTAGTGACAGTCTCAACCGATATACATCGGTTTGTTTTAGCTTACTTTAATCTTGTTCTGTATTATTATTTAATCTTTTACTATATAATTTATTTGATAGTCGAAATAATATTTTAAATTTACAAAAAATAAATTGAATACAGATGATTTGTAAAAATGATTAATTCTAAAACAAAATAGAGAAAGAAAGCGAGAAATGAGAAGGAAAAAAAGAAAGAAAATTCAAAAATATCCTAATGTAAAATTTACTTTAACAAACTTTTATCATCTTTAATGAAATTAATCTCTTTCGCGTCACTGGAAGAACATTTCGGAAACAAGATCTTCTCATACCACAACGTATACATAAATAAACTTTCGCGAGTTTCTTTCTTACTTCTACTCTCTAGTACATCAAAGAGAGGACTCTTTTGAAGTTTGAGAACGTTTCTTGTCGGAGAGAACGATCTCTTCTCTCTCGTGCAGAAGTTACCTGCACACGTGTGTCAAAGTTGAGACTTTGATCGTAAGACGGCACTAGCGCGATTACCTAACGCGAACGGAAGAAAGTGACATGGCATCAATAAAGAAATGCAATTTGCAAGCAATCAGCACCGAGAGGCAGCTAAAACTAGATACGTTCTGCTGGAAGTTACTCGCAAACCCGCGAATCGACCGTCGTAAGTTCAGGCAAGACTGGATATCTCCTAAGGGACGCGCTGCTCGCGTCTTTACTCATGCCTGGAACTTCCTCAGTTCTGTTCCTAATCCCCTCTTACGCTCCTCTCCTGGATTCATGTCTCTTTATTCATCCTGCAACTCCTCTTATCCGTACTAAAACTTGCTTCAACTCCGGATCATTATTTCATTTCTAACGAGCTCCGATATTCTCTCTCTGTTTTGAACTTTATTTTTTTTGTTTTTTTAAGAAAGTGATCGTGGTAATAATAATTTTGATTAAACTAATAATTTTTGTTTTATTTTCGAAGTTCCAAATAATTATTTAATTTATCAACATACTCCAATTTAACTGATATGTTACTTATGGATGATGACTATCTAATTCAATTGTGATTTAAAACTAACAATAAGTAAATTTGCTTTTGTATTATTCAATCACGTATAAAAAGAGCTTTTCAGATCATTTAGTATAAAAAAGATCATTCGATATAGGCAATATAATTGCTAAATCATTAATTAAATACAAATTATTACTTGATATTAAATAGGTCATGATGACGTAACTCAACAGTTGGTACGTAGCAGAGTGCTCATTGAGTTTCGCACTATTTGTTTCGAAGTTGCAAGTACATTACTCAGTAGTGGCAGTTGAGAAGTAAGACTGTTTTGCACCTTCGGTGAGGTTTGTACTTCATCGACAATAGCGGATTCCACAGTGATTCATACGAGTACATTATAAACTTCTCCTTGACTTATATTGAAATATAAACTGAATATCATAATAAATAAAAAAAATAGTTATAAATTAAAAGAATAGATTAAGTTAGTAATGATTAATTTAATATATAATTAATGAAATTAATAAAATGATCATAAATGTATATAGATAGATAAGATTTATAATAGATTGGTAATAGTGCACGGAGAAAATTATCTTTTAAAATTTATTCTGAAAATATAATAATAGTAAATTATGGTACAATATAATATTTTAAAGATTTTTATCACGCATTTCGGTAAAATTAATCAAACTTATTTTATACTTTGTTATAATTTTATTAATGAATGAGAGAGACTTACATTAAAAAATTCCGAAATTCAATGTTGTCCCAAGCCTATCATATTTTCAGAGTAAATTCTAAGAAAAAATTCTCTTCGTGTACAATTTTGCTAACAATATCTGTGCAATCATAATTTTGTGATAATTTTATCATCTTTAGAATATGATAGAATAAATTTACAGAACAATTTAGTGAATATTATAACAAGTTGAAATATTATAAAACCTTTTGAATTACGATTATAATAATGAAATTTAGTTATACCATTAATTTTTTATTTGAGCATAGTCCATGAATTGTATAGAAGGTCGGAAGGTTAATTAATTTATTCTCTCTCCTTACACGGATTTCATTCGGTTTCTTTAACAATTCCCGGGTCATTTAGTCTTTCCTCGCTTACTTCGCGAGGAAGGGCGCCACTCCGTTAGGTACTTGGTACTTCCGTTACAGTCGACGACGACCACTGCTACTCGCGAAGTCAGACCGTCCCGCGGAATACTAAGCGCCGTCATTTGGCACGCCAACTACGAATGCATCCAAATTTCCTTTACTTCGTATGTACCTCTTTTAGTCCATCTCCTTCTTTCGCACTTTTTCTGTTTCTGTCTCTCTCGCCTCGAATATTTTATTTGCACTGCAGATCTCCAAGAAGATCGGCTGGCTTCCGTTTCTCGCTATTGATTTCACGTCTTTTCGGAATTTGTTCGTGCCAGTTTCGTATCGGCGGCGCTGTCTCACGTTTTTCTTTCGCGTTTATTTTTATGGCACAGTTTTTAATTTAAATTGGATTTACGATCGTTTTTGCATTTAAATGACAATAAGCGAATTCTGAATTTTTGACAGTATATAAATAAATTGAATAAATATTTAGATTTTCCTAATGCGTTTAAATTTGTATAGTCAATATCGATGTGTAATAATGAAAACAAGTATAATTTATTAAATTGTTTAAAATTAATAATTGTCAGGCGCAATTTGCAAAAAATTATTTCAAAAATATTTTTATAAAAACATATGCGTTTAAATATGCGGTTAAAATATATTTATAGTTAAATGTTTGGCAATTGAGATTATTAAATTTTATTAAATTATAAATATATGAGTAGAGAGCAGAGATGCACGCGCGCATGCACGCACGCACACGCGCACACGCACGCACGCACGCGCACACACACACACACACACACACACACCCACACACACACACACACACACACACACCCACACAATTAAATATATATTGTTA
>Ga0157364_1003443_pt1 | contig 15330 bp, 14 predicted proteins | sample AttsexASBM2_FD_111476 | JGI IMG/M metagenome (GOLD analysis project Ga0157364, IMG submission 111476) | Fungus gardens microbial communities from leaf cutter ant in Ribeirão Preto, State of São Paulo, Brazil - Atta sexdens ASBM2 | ecosystem: Host-associated > Fungi > Mycelium > Unclassified ...
CTTGTTATGTGTGTGTGTGTGTGTGTGTGTGTGTGTGTGTGTGTGTGTGTGTGTGTTTGCATACATGTATGTATGTATACAGGTGTACCATAAAATTAAACCATCTTTCACAACATGCTTTACAACTAATATATAATAGCAGATTAAAACTGTGCTTTATAACATTTCACAATCACTTATGTCTATGTCGATTCAATTGTAGATTGGGCTTTATTTTATTATTATTTGTATGTGTATTAATGTTATTATGAATTTTGAAATATTAAAAGGATACGCATTGGATCTTGACTCCATTCATCTAACCAATCTCGAATAGCTATTATCTCACTATGAAGGCCTGGTGTTTCAAAAAGTCCTGGAGTTTTAAGGCCATGTCGATATAATCTATCCACTAAATGCCATATTTCTTTTGGAACTGAATATGGTTCTTGTGAGAGATTTTTATTATTCTCCTGCATTTTTAAAGTGCAGATTAGATTACGAAGAAATACTTTCGCAATAAAATTATACTTGTCAATTTTTTAATATTTACCAATTCGATTAATCGCCCAATAGGAATTTCTCTAATTGGAACTGAAACATGAACCAATGCTTCCATGGAAGAACCGAAACAACTTCTCTCATAAGTGCCTGAAATTATTTACATAATTATTTTCAAATTAAAAAATTAACTAATAAATGGCTCTGCTGCATATTGTTATGTGCATGTAATATACCTGTTATAGTAATGAAAATATCTTTGCCTCCTTCGAGATGTAATACTAAAATATCATATAACTTGTCTTCACCAGAATTCAATTTACATGCAGTCTTTTTGTCTACATATACCTCCAGTTTAATGTCGCACTTTTCACCTGACATGATAAGAAAAGGAAACACATAATAGAAAATATATTAGTGTGGAGACAGATATTGAACAAATATATATGAAAAATATAAATTTATACCTGGTTTTATAAAGCCTGTATATGGTTCTATATGCAACCAATCCTTGCAATAGTTTGTATCATCTAACTTTTTTATAAATTCAAATTGCACTGGTACCTAATTTAAAAATATAAAAAATAAAAGTAGATTGTGTGTGCATCCCCTCCTTTTTTCTTGATACATACCTGGCCTGTATTAGCGATAATAAGTTCCTTACTGCTAGATTCAAGAAATCTCAAAACGTCAAAAATAATATCTGTAGTATCAACCATCACTTGAGGTAAGAATTCATTTTCTAATTTATCTAGTTTTTTCATAACTTCCTCATGAATTTTACGATACTTAGCCGTATCTATAATACGTATCTGTTTTGGAAAATTTATACAAGCTATATAATATAAGACATTTTTTTCAAGTGAGTATGTAATAAATAAAAAGAAACAGAAAGTTCATATTTGCACATCTATATATACTTACTTGAGAATCAAAACTTGCACTAACTGGCTTGTGGTCAGATATCTTTAGCTCTGGATGACTTTTGTAGTAAATTGATTTAATCATATCTCCTTTCCATAGTACTCGATCACACCAAGCTGGAGCTCTGCATTTCTCGCTATACATCGTTAGACAAAAAAAAATGATATAAAAATATTAGATTGAAATTTACTTAATAAATGTAAATTGCATTTTAGAAATATAATTTTTAGGATACCTTGAATCCCAGTTGTCGGTACCTGGATCGTATTTATATGTGGGTTTAAAATCAATCTCTGCTTCCTGAAATCCTTGAAACACACGTCCTGCTTTGCGTTGATGTCCAAGTTGATCCAATGCTAAGACGGGACCATAGATGCCTTCTGAAATGTACTGCTTAGCTGTTGCAGCATCCATTTCCGTTATCCGATAATTTAAATCTCCCAACCAATAAATCTGGCTATACACATACACATATGTTCATATATGTATACATATACTTATATTGCTTCCTTGCTTCACTATGATATAACTCAAAAAATTAATAGCAAATTCAGTTGAACACATTAGTTTGCACTAATGCATGTTAAAGTTATTATACTAATTTAATCCGTATATAAAATATAAATATTTAAAATTATAAAATACAGATTTTACTTAATAATACAATAAAGCGGACGGCCGTATCTCGACGCGCGCTTAGATTTAATAGTAGGTTAGACTTATTTAATTTTTAATAATTAATTTCTTATTAACTATTGCAAAAATTGTAAAATTAGACTTTTTGATTCAGTTTAGTCTTTATTTGCATACGAGCACTATATATAATCAGAGAATACTCCATATAATATCATAGAAAACTTACTCGTGATCCTTGAAACTTTTAGGTGGTACATATTTCGTAAAAGATAATCTCGCACAAATATCAGCATAATCCTGGTTGCGTCGCTCAAATTCTTCACAATGTGCAGCTAAATGAGCATTAACAAAGCAAACAGCCGTATTGTGAATACAACAACTGACTGCAACACCACCTTTATTGCCCTATAAGAATTTGCAATAAAATATTAATCTTTGAAGCACAGTGTTTTTATATATTTATGTAACACCTTTTAAAAAATAAAAAAGTATATTGCATTCTGATTTCTTTATAACTTTATATTAAGTAATGAATCTGAATGTAAAAATTTTTGAACGCGAGCATGGCAGCGCACTGATCTCTCATACCAAGGATTCGGGTTCAATCCCAGTAGGAACCAAAATATTTACGCTCGTGTCTCCTCTCAGAAAAGGCAATCTTCCGAGAGTGCCCACAGAAACACCTCTTACAAAATCTGCTATTCGAAATCTGCTATTAAAACTATAGTTCCCATATGCTTGTGACAATTGAAAAATCAGCGTGCGCACAAGCATATGAGAGAAATGTAACACAGGCCAGAGACCTAATGTGAGAAGTAAAAATTTTAAATTTTACAATTATTTATTCAAGACGATTCAAAGTCCAACCAATTTTTGATTTGTATAATGTATTATAATATTTTGAGTTGCGAATTTTGGAACGTCATGTATAATATCTTGATATATGTAAAATATTTTGTGTATTAGAAACTTACCAACTTTCCCATAATTCCCGTTCCTACTGTATCAGTACACACATTTTCGATAAATGGTATATGAGCTTCAAGTGCATATACTAACAACATCATACCCACTAATCTGACAAGAGCTACTTGTGTATAATTCCCTCCTGGATGAAGTGAATTAACTATAACTTGTCTATAATAAAATTTTTTTTATGTAATTATAAATATGTAATTATATATTTTTATGTAATTATAAATAATTTTTCATTATAATTAATTATTTAAAAAAGTTATTTGAGATAAGCAAAATGGACACACTATTTTACTTCTTCAAATGACATATATACCTCCATTCTTCTTCTCTAGGAGTTTCATGAAATAGAAATGCTTCTTTGCTCAAATCTAATTCCTGGAATCCGATAGCATATATATCTGGTGGCATTTCGTCCGTGCTCAACCATTCATTTAATTTAATGTTATTTGGGGGTTGTCCATTTACATTCCACGTGCAAGTAAGTATACTGTATTAATTATTGATAATAATCATGTTACATGTATGATCATCATGTGCACAAAAATACTTTTAAACTGAATTGAAACAAAGGATATATAATCATAATATTGTGAAACAACAGACCGAAATGTTTTACTATATGTGTAATCATCTTCTTTACAGGCCATCTGATATCGTACTACTGATTCTCTTGCAGCTACTGGGGATCTACCCGAGGCAATGCTTTGTCGTGGTATTGCTAAATCATGACTCTCAAGATTGAGCAACTATAAAAAATAAATTTTTACAAAAACACGTTCCATCATTCCTATTTTAAATTTCTATAATATTAAGTATTATTATACTAACTTACAGAATCGGCAGTATCCTGCATATCTTTGCCACCAGTAGCCAAGTTTCTCCTATTTCTTGTTAGTTTTTCAATCCATAAAAATTCTTCTGCAGGGCTTTTAGCTGTTTGATATACTAAAATCACAATTATTCTGTTGATAGATAAATGTTGATAAATAAATATCTTCTACATGAAAATTATGTTAGATAAGTATGCACATACTTTCTATCGCTCGAAATATTTGTGATACTAAGGAACTGGTAGATTCTCCAAGTTTCATTTCAAATATCAGGCGAAGTTTTCTTGATGTAATATTCATGTATATATCAAGGCCATCCTGTGTTTCTCCATTAGTATCTTTAATTAAAAAAAAAACACTCAATAAAAAAATATTCAATAATTTTTTTTAGAAAATTTAATTTTTTTTAATTGTATTACTTTTAAAGCAAAGAAGCAATGCAGTTCTTAAATTAATTAAACTACTTAATAATTATTAAAATTATTAATTTTTATACAATATTTCATTATAATGATACTAAAAAAGTATCATATTTTGAAGTAAGGAATGTGCATTATAATAAATACAATATAAATTATAATAAATCTCAAAGGAAAGATTTTTAAAATAGAACCTTCTCATAACTCCTAAAGATTAATTTATCATATAGAATTAGTACATAATACATAGAAAAGCTTGAAATACCTATACTACATTTGAAGTCCTGATCAATAGGTAACATTCCTTCCAAGGTCAGATCACTGTACACTTGCGGTGGTGTTTTTGAAGTTAAAAAAATTGCTAAAGCGTGGGTTGTACCTTTGTAAACAAGAGCAATATATCTTGAAGATTGTATCCATCCTTGTATTAATGATGCTTCTGTGGTCTAATGTTATGCAGTTAAGATATATAGAATAATATTATATTTGTAAAAATATAATTGTAATTCATAATAGTAATATCGAATCAGGATAAAGTAATCTTTAACCAAATAATATGTGATTAAAAGTAAAGTTGCCATTCAATAGAAAATTGCTATTGATCGCAATGATACAATATATCTATTATTTATTAAGTTTAAGAAAGGATACAGTCAAAACAGTCTCGCCTGACACGAACTTGGATTGCACTATCGCTAATGATTCAGATGTCGACATTTCGTTTGATCTCTTGAGTCTCACATACAAATAATTGATTAAAATTTATTACTATCTGAAATATTGTACTTGTGTGATTTACTCTATGTCATAATACATAATAGATCGGAAATAAAGAAAATAAACAAAGTTTCTTTCAATAACTCACTCTCGCACCTTATAAAAATGTCAAGTAAACAAGAAACCGGAGATTAATAGATTAGACAGGTTATTATGACTTATTATGCCCAGTATTGCCAACTCATTGCTATATCTTCACCCTAGATTGAATTTGAAATTCCCCCAGATAAAGAATGTTGATTCTTATTTGAATGCTTCTCAAGTGTCATGTCATTCTTGTTTAACGTTTGATAAACAATAACAGAGAGAAACTTAAGAGAGGCTCATTGAAACATATAATACTACTGAAACAAGCGTTGGCGCTAATTTGGCAATCTGAACGTTTCAAAAAGCATTTCAAGTGATATCTTCATCCTTTTCTAATTGCCCATGTGCAATTACAGCTGAGTACAGATTAAAAAAGGATAAGGATACTTAGAATGCTCTCTCTTGAATCACCCTTAACAAAACATTGGGCCGCGCTTATTCATTATCATTGAAGTAATATACGAAAAAATAATAATATTCCGAAAATTATCTTTTATCCCTTTTTGCGATTTTCTCCAAAAACAGAGTAAAAACGAAACATGTATATCATGTACATCTTTGAAAAACTTTTTTCTTAGTTTTTTAATCGATTTCCTACACGCTCCTGAAATTTAGTCATTTAAATTTAGAACATCACACACGCGCGCGCGCGCGCGCACTATATAGGTATATTGTTGCCTATGCGTGGTTATAATATCGGTATATTTGAAATCGTTGAAAACAAATATACAGTAATTAAGTACGTATTACCTGCAGCATTATAGATTTGCGCGATATTGCTGAGATATATGCTTAGTTTTGGGGATTTATCAAATAATTCTAGTTTCTGCTTCATTTTCTTTTGTCGTGTTTCCGTATGTATTAATTATATAAAGTAACAAATTAATATGTTATGTCAACATTTTGATCGATGATAGAAAGTGTTACATTTTATGTTGTATGTCGGTTTTCTATCTCTTAAGTTATGAGCAGGAATATTTTTATATATTGGTTTTTTTTGTTCTTTTTCCTTCCTCTCTCTTTTTCCTCCCTTCCTTTCTCTATACTTCCCTTTCTACTTGTTTCTGTAGCGCAGCATCCACTATCGAATGCGCAAACTCTACATCTGCAGCATCTCTCGGAAGGGATGATTTGTCGCTCAGTATCGAAAATTCGCACGGTGCAAGTATAGCTATGAGACATTTATAGCTATCAAACAAAGAGATCGTGTTATAAATTCAAAATTGTGAAGCAAATAAATTTCGATTGTGGAAATTACTACCAATGTCGAATGGGATAAACGCAAAGGATTGCGTCGTTTCACATCTCAGGTAAAAGGAAAGCCGCGGAGTGTTCGATTTGCACCACCGATGGCAGATCACGACAATATTTATGATGATGAGGTAATTAATTAAATTATCTTTTTAACTTGCTATCATACATTATATCTGAATTTTTTTATAAAGTTTGAGTAATTCTATGCAAAAAAATTCGTTTTGTTTATTTTTTAATATCCAATATTAATTTATGATGTGACAAATTATAATTTTCTTTAAAAAATCTTATCTTTTTATAAACAATAATGATATATTTTATTTATAAGTCAATATTATTATGAAACTTGGAATGCGGATATGCAAAAAATATATAATCAATATATATGATGATAAAATAAAAGATTCAAATTACTCATAAATAAATAAAATTTTTAAACTTTTTTTGAAATTTATAAAATAGCAATTGTTAGCATGAATGCTTCTTAGAATCGTTATAAAATCATTATTATACTATTTAAGGACTGTGTGTTTTTGAATAAGTTATTTTTTTCGTTTTAATAAAAATATTATACCATGTTAATTATAAAATTCTTTAATTAATGTATAGATTACAAATATTACATTAACAAAAATAATTGCCAAGAACATTTTTGTTTAAGATGCTTGTTCAATAATACAATCTTGTTGAAACGAAAGCTAATAAATTATTTTATTTATTATTATTTTATTTATTTAATTGCACTTAATCATTTTATATATTTAGTGAAAAAATTTCACTGAAATTATTTCGCGTTTTGGAACATTTTTCAACGAAATTTCAGCATTTCAGAAAAATTTCAATTTAATTTCAATGATTTTTAGTTAAAAAATTCAGCAAAATTACAGAGAAATTTCAACAAAAATTCAACAAAATTTTAGTTCAATTTCAATGATTTTTTTAATATGTTAATTAGCTGAACAATTTATTTTTAAAATTTCAGTAAATTTTCAGCAATTTCGCGAAAATATTCCAAAACTGGAATAATCTCAAGTAATTTTTTCGAGAATGTACATTATTTGAAGATAATTTCGAAAAGCTCAACGTTTCGATAGTTTTGATTACTTATAAAAAATTAGAATTTAAAAATTTGAAATTAATCTGTTTCGAAATCTATTTTCAAGAATGTGTCATACATTGATACGTATTTTTCTCTGAACACATTGACGCACGCAGCGCAGTACGTCGCTTTCCTCGCTATTGATTTTAGCTATAGCAGCTGACTAGTTACTCTCACCATGAAGCTCCTATAATCGACTACTTTGCTTACACACAATATATTATAAAGAGTATTAAGAATTTTAACACACTTCAAATATCGTAAGAAGATGTAATGGACGTATTTATAAAAATATAATTTCGTCAATCTGTCGTGATCGTTGTTATAATTTTTAATATTCTTTTAATATTAATAATATAAATTGCTTTATAATCATTTCTTATTATCTATGCGCAAAAGAATATCATAAAAATATATTAAAAACGTTTTATTAATTTTAATTTTTATTCATAGTCTTTTAGATTTATTCGAGTCTTTTAGATTTATTTTTATTTAAACATTTTATTTTCAAAGCAAAATTTTAATATTATCTAAATTTTAAAAAGTGTTCTTATATTCTAGATGCCAAATTAAATTACAGAATATTAAATACATAGGATAGGATACATTCCTCTGAATTCTTTAATATTTAATGAATGACATTGTTATCATGAAATGAAAATTTTAGATTTATTTTTAACAATGATATTGACAGTATTTTTCATATAATATTACACCAAATTATGGAAAGTAGCAATAATAAATACATGGCATATGATAATTCAATCATTTTTGACATTAGCGTTAGTAAAGACCTTTGTGATAGGAGCTAGTTTCAACCAATCCAAATCAAAGGAATTGGCGTGGGATTTTAATAGCGTTACTCGTGATCGTCGCAGTCCTAGCTCTTATTGTCACTTCCGTAGCTTTGCTCACACCTCCCGATGATGGCCCTAGAGTACGCGGAACACGATTACATCTCTCCGAGGTAAGTAATAACGAATTTGTATTATAATATTCGTAATTAAAACGAGAAAAAAAATGTGACAAATATAGGCATATCTAGGACTTCTTTCAAAGGGAGAGGGGGATTTTAATTACGTTATGTAATTAATTAATTAATTAAATTATTATATATCAATAATTTCTTGCATTAATAAATTGCTTTTTTAAATATTTTAGAATTTTAGAGCTTATAACGTGCTGTCTATCTCTTTCTTTTTTCTACCTCTCTGTCTCATTCTCGTTCTCTTTCAATCTGTTTTCTCTCTCCATCTCTCCCCATCTCTTATTTCTCCTCTTCTTTTTCTTCTCTCTCTCTCTCTCTCTCTCTCTCTCAGGTGCACGTATAGTATATATATTTACAGATAGATCAGAAGTGTGTTTATCTTAATTAATGTTTCATCTTTTAAAAATTGGAATAAGTAGGAATGGTTCCAAGATATTTTACTGTGTTTCAGGTACTCTCTGGCGAATTATCTCCTTTATTATTCAATGGATCCTGGGCGAGTAATCGCCACATTTGTTATCGAGATATTTGGGGTGGCATTTCTCTGTTAAATGTCTCGAATATCGTATCACGCAGTTTAATGCCAAATGAGACATTCGTAAGTTTTTATTTAAAAAAATGTATCATAAAAATTTAAATTTAATATATTATTATAAGTTTACTGCTAAGACATGAACTAACATTTAACATTTTTTAACATTTTTTATGTAGAGACGATTGAATCCAGTAAAATTCTCTTTATCGCCAGATCATCAATTTTTGCTTCTTGCACAAAATGTGAAGAAACTATTTCGCCATTCATACTTAGCGCAATATATTGTTTATGATGTTAATTCACGGTCAGTATAATTCATATGCACAAATAGTACATTGATTATATTACAAATGTAGAAATTTTTACGAATAATTTCACAGAGAATGCGTAGCATTAACACCTTATCCTGAGAAAGAGAGTCATCCATATCTTCTATTAGCGCAATGGACTCCACGTGGACATGGACTCGTTATGGTACAGGACTATGATATTTATTACACAACAAGTCCCACAAGCAATACTGCATATCGTGTAACGAATACTGCAGTGCCTGGTATATTATCCAATGGTGTACCAGATTGGTTATATGAAGGTAAGATACTTATCAATTTTTAACTTTTATGTAGTAGTCAACAACATACACTAACGGAAAAAAAATAAAAAGATAAAGTATATTATTATCCATTTTCTTAAAATTCAAATTAAAAAATTAAGCTAAGTCTTAAAAGAACAACATTGCCGATAGAGTTAATAAAGTATAAATGAATTATTTATTATTTAATTATTATTTACAGAGGAAATATTGCACAGTGCAGAGGCAATATGGATGTCGCCAGATGGTCATATGATGCTTTATGCCTCATTCAATGATTCTCTTGTAGAAGAGATGCACATTTCATGGTTTGGAGAGGGAAATAAAGCTTTATATCCTGATATACGATCTCTACGGTATCCTAAGGTACACGATTTAAACAAATTTTGTAGTATTTTACTAAAATTAGAATTTTTTTATATATCATTTATGTTTTGTCAACAAGATAAAAGAAGAAAAGAACACTATACTTTAGAAGTGTTTTATTTACTAGCCAGGAACACCAAATCCTTCTGTACGATTGTATGTCGCTGATTTAGTTGAGCCGAAAAATATTCGTACGAAAATAGTGAAACCTCCATCAGTCATCGAGCATACGTAAGTTTATTAATTTCATTCAGAATAAATATTCCTTATGTTACACGATTTTATCATTTTGTAATTTAATACGCAACAGTTACTGATCGCAAAGTTACTGATTATTAATAATCGGTTTTAGAATATTAATAATTGTTTTAAAAAATTTATGATATATAAACACAAATATAAATGAAATAGTAATTATTGTTCTCCGAATGTTAATCAAAAAGATAAAATAATAAATTATATTTATCACATCCTTTATTGTTTCTCGGAGTAAATTCTTGACAAAAATTGAACTTATGTATAATTTTTGTTTTAAAAATTATCACACAGTGTATGTGCATTTTATCTATCATTTATACATCATTGACATTATTTTTCGAATGCGTTTCTGTCTTTTTTATCAGGGATCATTATTTCTCGACTGCTTCTTGGGTATCTCTGACAGAAGTCTGCATAACATGGTTGACACGCGTCCAAAATTTTTCAGTAATTACCATTTGTAAAAGTCCAATGTGGCACTGTCAGGTTAGTTAATGTCGTTTTCTTTCTAAAATACGTGCAATTAAATATAAGTATCTATACGAGGTGTGTTCAAAAAAAAAGATGACTTTTCAAATTTCGCGGGTTACGTACATTCGATTTTCGAATTTTTTTATTATGTTGGTACACATGTCTCCAACATATGTTGAGATTATCAGCTGTTTTGCATGTTTAGTTTGTTTTTCACAGATATAAAGGTTAGACATGTTTGGTATACTTGGCGATTTTTTGTTATCGAAAAAAATGGATCAAAGAATCTGTATTAAATTTTGTGTGAAAAATAAAATGAAGTGCTCTAACGTACTTAAAATGTTAACTGCGGCATTTGGCGAGTCTACTTTGAGCAAAAAAAATGTTTATAAGTGGTACAAGCTCTTCATAGAAGGCCGAGAAGATGTTAATGACGATGCCCGCCCTGGACGCCCCAGCATGTCAACAACCGATGAAAACGTTGAAGAAGTGAAGAAAATTGTTATGGAGAATCGTCGAATCACTATTAGAGAAGTTGCTGAGGATGTCGGCATATCGGTTGGCTCATGCCATGCAATTTTTTCGGATGTTTTGGACATGAAACGTGTGGCAGCGAAGTTTGTTTGAAATTGCTAAATTTTGATCAAAAGAACTGTCGCATGAGCATCGCTCAGGAGCTGTTGAATGACGTCAACGACGATCCAGATTTGCTCAAAAGGGTCATAACTGGTGACGAAACATGGGTATATGGTTATGACGTCGAAACCAAAGCCCAATCATCCCAATGGAAGCGGCCAGAAGAGCCAAGACCGAAAAAAGCACACCAAGTTAGATCAAATGTGATTTTGCTCATTGTTTTCTTCGATTACAATGGCGCGATGCATCGTGAGTTCTTGCCACAAGGTCGTACGGTCAATAAGGAATATTACCTTGAAGTTATGCGCCGTTTGCGTGAAGCAATACGAAAAAAACGCCCGGAATTGTGGAACAACCAGTCATGGATATTGCACCACGATAATGCGCCAGCTTACACATCGTTGCTTGTTCGTGATTTTTTGGTCAAAAACAACACCGTAATCATGCCTCAGCCACTGTATTGGACTTGACCCCTGCAACTTTTTCTTGTTCGCAAAACTGAAAAGACCCATGAAAGGATGGAGATTTGCCACGATTGAGGAAATAAAGACCACATCACTGGAAGAGCTCAAGGCCATACCAAAAAGCGCATGTCAGAAGTGTTTCGAGGATTGGAAAAAGCACTGGCACAAGTGTATAATAGGTACAAGTGTAATCTGAAGGGGATTACTTTGAAGGGGACAAAATAGATAGTGATGAATAAATAAATATTTTTCGAGAAAAATAAAAAGTCACCTTTTTTTTTAAATATATCTCGTATTAAATATTTGTATATTAATGAATAGCCATAATAATTCCTGCACTCTCTTCAAATTTATATTTGACTTATTTTCATTTTTTATATACTACATTTTCATTAGTATTTTCTAAGTTTTAAATTTTATGTCTCTTTAATAATCTTTTATTTTTGCATGTATATTAGATAATATATTATGTAAATATTAAATAATAAACTTATGTATTTTTTATAAGTCTAATATAGATTTAAAAAAAATATATTTAATTAAGATTTATTAAAATTATGAATTAATTATTTTAGGAAATACAAAGAATATCAAATGAGAATAATCATGGATGGGTGGATACTCCACCAGAAGCTCCTCTCTTTTCAACAAATGGTAGTAGTTACATCACAATAACTCCAGTGAAAGATGGACCGACAGGATATTTCAAGCATATAATTTGGGCAAGTGTGCTTCGAAAACAAGTAGTGCCTTTGACGCATGGAAAATTTGAGGTCGTTAGGATTTTAGTATGGGACCAAACAAATAATACTATGTGAGCAAGTAATTCATAAAATTAATATCTATAATTTAACATCGTAAACAATTTGCATTTTAACTAGATATTTCATCGGTATTCCATTTATGAGACCGGGTCAGAGACACCTCTATCGTATAAGTTCTACTCTTCCTCGATTAGGATCGCCCTTGAAGCCTCCTATGTGCCTCACATGCACCATCTTATCTGACATGACAAGCGATGACGAAAATGGACATCGAATTAGTTCTGTAAATTGGCAGAATGGTCTCATCAATCGAAATGAATGGCATGAAACTGATAATAACAAGGAACATCATCAATCAAAGGATAAAAAGGACAAGTCAAAAAACAGGAATGTTTCAAGTGAGTGCCAACATTATTTTTTTATCCTATTTGAAAAGTTTAAAATTTACAATATTTTATTATTTTCTAAAGGAAAAAAAATGTGTATTATAATAAATAAAAAGACTATTAATATTTATTATTCATTGAAATATATATTTTAAATAAAAATAGAGTAATAGTTTAATACTTGTATAATATAGGAACTTGAATAGAAATTTGTTATATATGATAGAAATATGTTTTTCTAAAAAATTGTACAATTTAAAAAAGAAAAAGTTTACTAACGTCGCGGTCTGATTCACGCTCACAGCGCTTGAAAATTATTTCATTTGTCAAAGGCTACTCGTTTGTCAAATGTTAAAAAAACAGATGTATTTAGAAACGCTTTATTTAAGTGTAACATTCCCCTCGCTTTGCGTTACTTGATTACTTTGATTACACTTTACAACACAAAGCGAGACCGGCTATACTCCTTAATTACGCGAACTGGCAAATTGCAGGGAACTGAGATTATCGGATATCAATAAAGAGCTTAAGAGCTGAACCGATCAAATTCTAAGTATGCTTAATCGATTGTTTCTACTCGGAATATATAATGAAAATGTTTTTATTTTTTCTCTACGTGCTCTACGAGCGAAGATATTACGACGCAAAATCTGAATGGCTGCGTTCAATAAAAAAAAAGCAGCTTTTTGCAGCGACTATTGTAAAATTCTTGAATTGATTATGATTGGTTTATACATTTAGATTCAGTGAGGAACTGAGGGCAAGACCAATCATACTTAAAAATCGTACAACAGTTGCAAAGCTGTTTTTTCTGCTGAACTCAGCCAATGTGTCAAAATTTATCTCCTGATTTTAAGATACGTCGTTACTGACATGTTCGTCGACCAGAGGAGAAATGTACGGTTTTTTCAATAATAGATGGCTTTTGACTTTATATCATCTATCGATCTAACCAGCGCAGACCAGCGTTGCACGTGACGGCTGTGACGCGCGCGGCGCGAATTATTCAAAATGAAATATCGAGATCGTCGCTGAAGAAGTGAGTGTCTAGATTTATAGATGTTCGCTGTCGAGGAATTAAGTGTTTAGGTGTTGTTTACGTGTTCGCTATTGAGGAACTGAATGTCTAGATGATTGATATCGAGTATTTGCAAAGACATAGAGAATGGACTACGAAATCCATGATTGATAAAAAAAATAAGAGAGAGAGAGAGAGAGAGAGAGAGAGAGAGAGAGAGACTATGGAAGATGGCCAATCTCTATCTCTTTCAACGGTATAATAGGAAAGAGAATGAGAGATTGGCTGTCTTCCATGGTCCTTCTTTCTTGTTATTGTCGACCACATTTGAATACTATTAGGATACGGATCGCGCAGTCCATTCTCTATGTCTTTGAGTATTTGTATATCATTTGAATGAGCAACAGGGCTGTAACTTCGCGCCAATTATAACAAAGGTATCTTAGGTTTTACTTTAATAAAAAATATTATCACCTAAATTTTATTTTTTAATTTAATATACAACAATTTTTTGTTCGAGGTTTATACACATATGATTTGGCTTGAGTAAGGTAACAATTTTTATAGAACTGACTTTCTGAGGACTTTCTGAGATGGCCAAGTGCTTAATTGTCATTCGTTCAATATACGTCTTTTATTAGATACTCGGCCTCATGCGGTCTGTATTTTTAGAAAGCGGTGACCCACCTTGTCAATATCATAATGCGATCTTCCCATCCGCGGATTTTGAATATTTCATTCTCGAGTGCCTTGGACCTGGTGTACCTACCGTGGCCCTTTACAAAATGGAAATGTCCACCCCGCGACTCCTCGCAACATTGCAGAATAACACGTCGTTACGCGTATGTTATAAACTTTGTTATAAACTTCACTCAAATTATAAACTTTAAATATTATCCTATTAAATATATTTTTAATAAATTTCCGAAAACCAATCCTCCGATTTCGATGAAACTTTACAACAGACTTCATTTCAATTTTAAATAAAAGATTTTAAAGAGATTTTTGACGACTTTTATGAAAAAACGATTTTTTAATATAAACTAGTAAAACAAATAGTAAATGTTTAATCATGAAATTATCGATTTTAATAATTTTAAAAGTATATTATGGGAAAAAGGTTATAGTTTTCTCTGTGATGTTTTATGTATTAAATCTTTGCTTCGCTAAATAAGATTATAATATATGTACACTAAAAAGTATGCGTAAATACATAGATTTCACTCATAAGTTTCATCGAAATCAAAGGAATTCGGTTTGTGAAAGTCTATAGATTATAGGAATATAGGCCGTATATATAAATATATATATATATATATATATATATATATATATATATATATATATATATATATATATATAGATACA
>Ga0157364_1003444_pt1 | contig 15330 bp, 6 predicted proteins | sample AttsexASBM2_FD_111476 | JGI IMG/M metagenome (GOLD analysis project Ga0157364, IMG submission 111476) | Fungus gardens microbial communities from leaf cutter ant in Ribeirão Preto, State of São Paulo, Brazil - Atta sexdens ASBM2 | ecosystem: Host-associated > Fungi > Mycelium > Unclassified ...
AATCTGTATAATTATTTTAAATTCACTTGTATAAAAAACTTTATGTAAGATACTTAATTGTAAAAGATAAAATTGCTTACATAAAACAGGGAGAGAAAGGGAACTTAAGTAATTAGCCTAATTTCATAATCTCAATTAAAAAAAATAGTGAACGACATTTTTATCGCTTCTGTGCAACATTTCATATTTCCATGACTCATCGATTCGAATCGATTCAAAATTACTTATTCATCTAGTGACTTTCAGGCCAAGAATGAATAGATTCAACGATGTCGACGCGAGGCAGTCAAAATGTTCCGAGATAATTGAATCGCTCCGAGTCAAAATATCCGACAACGTATGAATTATGGAGCTTTACGATTAGCTCCTTTTTTCTCAGTCCAATTACGGTTGGGCGCACTGATACTCGAAATTTGGCCAACCGAGACACGCACGCAAGTGTACACGCATGCACGCGCGCGATCGACGTACGCCGCGCCGCGGAGCATTACCAGCACTTTGGACGATCGTTAGTTCCCTTTTTCGAGTCCACGATTGTTCGAGCCCGGTGGGCAAGGTTCGAGCTGCGACCCCGAGCGCGCCCTGGCTCATCCGTTTCTTTCCTTTCGAGAGAGGTCATATGACCTCACAGCGTAGACGCAACCGCAGGTTTCCAGGTTCGAACTTGACGGTGTGCATGTTGGTCTCATGTGTATGTCAGACCCCCATATTGGTGTGCGTGCGACGCCTCGTAAGGCGATGGAATGCACCCGTCCTTCTGGCTGCTTGGATGGATGGCTTTGTCTTTGCAATCTGACGTCTCGTTCCGAGAGCCGCACGATCACGTTGAAACAGTATCAATATCCTAGGACGACAATCCTGCATCCGAACTAATCTGTTCTAATCGAATTTCTTCAGTTGTGGATCAGGATCGGTTCGAGAGATCACGATAAAGAAATTGAATGTCATCGGTCATTAGTATTCTCAAAGTTGCTTCGAAGGAAGATAAGTAATTAAAAAATTTTTGTTCATAACATAGTTAATTAAATTTGCTGCTTCATTATAGCTTTAAAATGTTTGTCGAAGAATAGCTCTAAAAAAATACATTTCAAATTTCATGATCGAAATAATAAATAATTCTCGCTGTTTTATTTGACGCGTGTAAATTTCATGTCAAAGTCGTTGCGTAAAGCCTTTCAAAAATTTTGCTGACTGATGACAAAGAAGCAAAATTCAATGGAACAATGGAATAATGGAATGCAGAGCACGTGTTTTATCGCGTTGTCTCTTGCTATCGACATGAGCATGTCGTGGGATATCTTTTCGTGAGGCACTAAGCATAAAGCACTAAAGCACGTAGCATCTTTTCGCGAAGCTGATAAACTGCTATTGAACGACCGTGAATTATCACGTAAAACGACTGAGTTGTTCCCTCGTCGCATCTTCTTGTCATCAATGATGTGATGAGGTAGCCAGTGGAGGTTGAATTATGAAATCAATTAAGAATATCGATTTGATCACCGTAGAAAATGACTGGAGACTGCCGCTCGCGAGATGTGTTGCGTGTACGTCATAATGATCGATGGTCATCTTTAAGTACGTCTCCTAAAGTAAGTTTCATTCAAAACGTACTGATAGAACCATATTTCTCTCGAAGCTAAAGGTTTGTCCCATCGTTAAATATCGCACGCAAGTTGCCAATGTTCTAAATATTATATAATCGTAATTATTGTATTTCGAATTATTGTATTTTGAAAATTTTACATTTACACAGAGAAAATATACACAGAATAAATTTATACAGAAAAATAATTTAATATAAAAATTGCTAAAAATCAAACAAAATATATACACAGCTATTTGAAATATTATGATGAAATTAATAGGCAAAAAATTAGCGAGCAGTTATATTATTCAGATTGAACAATAGTATGGAACGTAGTATGAAGCTTACATGCAGTATAATTAATGAGTTGTTCACACCTCCCACGTTTTCCTTAATTCATCTCTCTCTTAGATCTCTCCCGTCTTGGCGCACAACCCTACTTCTTCTCGACGTTGTAACGTCGCGAGCCTTTCGTAATTAATCACCTCATGGCGATCACTAACTGTCCGACCATATTAACGAAGCAATCGTCTCTGGAATCTTTTCATGCTTACATATATAGCGCGTTTTATTGATCTAATTGCAAAAAAATAAAGCACAATTTGCCTCGTCAATTTGTATTGTCAATCTCTCTCGTTTGAATCTTGTTCTTTCTGTTCTAATTTCGTATTTGTTCGTACAAACACATTCGTAAGTGTTTCTGTCAAATGATTTGTAGTATCACACTGAAACATAACGAACATAAACAAAGCTGCCTTGAGAGGCAGCTCCAAGCTCTTGCCAATATCGATTGCGGAGGAACAAATGATTTGTTACGCACGCGATAATGAAAGACTGTGTCCCATATTCGCACGCGCGCGACAATAACGAAAGAGAGATATAGGTAGAGAGATATAGATGACAGGCGGGAGAAGAAACGAGAGGCCGCCGATGGTGTATAATGAATGGATCGTTCGCGCCTCGCCCACGCCACACGTCTCTCTTTCAGGCTTTTGCCAAGCGCGCCACGATCTCCTAGGAGGTGGTGGCCAGCCAATAATTAATTATCCTGAGTGATCGAAGGCCGTCGATCCTACCGAGCGGCGTCTCCGTTGAGAATATCATGTCAATTTGTCAATTTGTTATCTAATATGCGCTTTTTCTGCAAAGCCACTACACTCTGATGACAGTATAAGAAAAATTAACGTTCTATCTTATTATTCCGCAAGAAATTCACGACCCGAGAAATGTCTACGACGTACATAAAGCGACGACGGGGACAACTTTATTTTTGTTGAGATTCAAGTGAGTTTCTCACTTTAATCAGATTTACTACTCATCCCTCGCTACTCATTCATCGTATCTCTACTTAAGTTTTCTAAAGCCCTCTTATAGATTGCAATATAAACATCATAAGTGCAAGTCATAGCTGATTATAATATTCAGTGCTTTAAATAAATAAAAAGCAGAAGTAGTGAATGCATTTACGAAGAGCAGATAATCGTCAGAAAGATTGAAAACGAGAGGGACATCTTCATAGTAGTAGATTCCCAGGCATGATGTCAGTAAGACGATTCACGGATAGATATTTCATTGCGATTGATGAAGATAAATCCCAATTTGGAATAGATCGTCGCGAGAACGATCCCAATTAGGATTATATCTCTAATATTTCGTTAAAAAAAAAAATCGCGATCTTTAGAACGTAGTAACGAACGTAATTCATTCGCAATTGCTATTCTTTATAATATCCTTTTAATACTTTACCTATCCCAAAAATGTTTTTGCGTTCCCTCTCCAGAATGCATCATTCGTCTTTATATCTTATGTCGTCGTAATACAAAACTACTGTGCAACAACGTAGTGTTAATGCATGCACAATCGAGTCGAAAGTAACAGTTGGCACATTGATTAGTATTGCGAAAATCGTTGCATGCTGTCGTTGTCGATTACTAACACGAAGAGAAATGCGAAGAAACAAGATGAACGTGTTTTCTCAAAGAATAACGATCAGCTGCGGACAAGTTTCTCAATCGTCATTCGCGTTGCTTGCAAAGAAACGTCCGTAATTATACAACAATATTAAAATGTATGTAATGTCTCGCATGATAATATTTATAAAACAATCTTATATAATAATAATAATTTTTATATCTTTTGGTATTCAAACTAGTACTTTCCTTCCTTACAAATATTCTAAATCTTTTACTGAACTCGACGCTTTCTCTCTGAACGATATATCTATGTTTACTAGCTGCTTGAAGTCAACTTTTCCGAAAATAATGGCGTTAAAGCGAGACGCGCTTTGATCTCACGGATCTTTTCGGATGCATCACGTACCGGGTGGCCCCGTACGAAGAGGGCACGCCGGCGCCGCACCTGCCAGGTCATTAGGGTATAAACGGCAGGTAGAGTATAGGATCTCTCCAAGACGCACACATCTACACATTCTCTCTCTCTCTCTCTCCCCCTCCCTCTCTCTCTCTCTCTCTCAGAAGAAGAGACACACAGATCTTTGTCCCTCCTTCGTTCCTATTTTCTCTCACTATTTCGTCTTTATCTGTTTATCTTTCTGACATGTCTCCCCCTTTCCCTCTTTCTCTCTTTCTCTTAAAAGAGGAAAGGTAGTAGGGCGAGACCGCGAGAAGTGGAGGAAAGACCGCGACGAGGAGGGAGCGAATCGAGTGAGAAAGAAGAGAAATCCTGGTCAGTTGAGGTAGGAGGACGAGGGGACGGCTGAAGAAGTAGAAGAAGCAGAAAGGCGCATCGGGCGAGGACCCAGGAGGAGGTACCCGTCACGAACTGCGGGCTAATTGTCCGGGAGATTGCTCCTGCAGCCTGCTGTGCGCTGCTGCTGTTGCTGCCGTCTGTCCTGCACGTTGTTTCCTCGACCTTAAGGCAACCTCCGAGCGTCCTTAAGATCTTGATCCCACTGAAGATCAACCGAGTCTCTGACTACACTATACTGGGGATGAGATTATTGTTTTGCAGGAATGGATTTACGTCGGCGATTTCTGACCTGTCCGTAATTGTAATTGATGGCAGTGGAAGTGTAATTATCCTCCTCCCCCTCCCCCCTTCCATGATCAAGATTCGCGATTTTGATTAGGTAAAAGATCGCGCGTGACTACGAGAGCAGTAACTGAAAAACTTCCGTTTGGAATATCACTGATCCATTCATTTCCATTCAGATTGCAGTCTCATGATTTTGCTACTTAATGTATAATTATGGTAATAATAACGTAATAAAATAAATAATAACGTAATAAAAAACGCTAATTTCAGAAATTTAACACACACACATACACACACACACAATTAATTAAAATTCGAATGACATCAAGCATGTAACGTAAATAAAAAAAAATTTTAAAAATGAGATTATGAAGAGAATTAAAATATCGTATTTAGTTGCGTAAAGAAATCTTCTGTTTGCAGGTAAGAGCAAGAGCGCTGGTGTGTCGCGCGTATATCTTCGTTTTTTGTACGCGATGGCACACTCTTGCTCTCCGTCGTGTCACTGGAAGTGAAACAGGGAGAACTCGACGGTGAGAAATTTCTCTGCGTCCCGTGCGAGACGTCGTGCGATCGATCGAAGTCTCTCGATTTCGTGCTCCTTTCGAGATTCGTTTCCTGGGCGCACGACACGGCTGCCGAGAGTTTCGTTTTTTTTTCACTTTATCTTTCTTTTGCAATCGCGATATGTCTTTCTCGCCTTCCAAGTGAGAAACGTCGCCCGAGTTTTGCAGATTTATTGCGACTGCACAAAACACACACAAATACACACACAAAATACTTCTGCACTGTGTGCGAGAGAATCTCACAGTAAACATATAAAATTTTAATAAAAAATTATGAAAATGATATTTATATTTCAACGTTCTTATTCAAAAAAAAAGGTCAATGCAATTGAAAATCTACTCGTCTAAAATCATTAAAATTCTGAAAAAGAGAATAAATTCTGGAGAATAAATTCTCTATTCTTACGTTAATATCAATAACAATCTAAATCAAATATTTCATATATCATTGAAGATGAGATATACAGAGATATACGTCAATACAGATATAATCGAATTCTTTATTTTTAACATATATGTATTTTAATTAATTATTTCTTTATCCAAATCGCGATCATTATGTGTAATATATGAATTTCTACTGAGTTTTATAGACGAAAAAAGTTGTAACAATGCAGAAATAATTTGATCCCCACTGAATTAGTTTTTTATAAGACTGCAATTTACTGTCGCGGCACATTTCGTTCCATAATTATATCGCGTGTCTAAAAATTCTCTTCATAAATTTTACACTTCATAAGTGTTACGTATGCTGCATTGACGGAAAAAATTATGACAGAGATAACGAATGCCTTTCAGACATTCATGATAATGAATGGAAATCTAGATGACAACAAGATTAGCTAGTGTACCTCTATCCAAATCTCTCTCCTCTTTAAATCTGATAAGTCAGCACGCGCGTTACTTTTAATCAATTATTTTAATACAATAGATCGGTGTGAGATTCTTGACATCTGAGGTTAAGTTTTGGAAGCTAGGCGATAAAGTACCTCTATTATAAAACACTGACGCGTGTCTGGCTATAAGTCCGTCTAATCATTAAATCGGGTCAAGCAAAATGAAATAAGACTGCTTGCCATCAAATTATCGATGTGCTGCAAAATGAACCAGTTGGTCAGATACATATCATATATCCACTTCGCATGCCCATCAACGAGTCAAGCTCGACTACCGACACGTGCAAATACCGTCACGAGAAGCATTACGCGTAACGCGAATAGCGTACACATACATAGATAGATACGACTCGCTGTTATTGACGTACAGTGCGTGTATGTATATCTACACGCGTGCCATGCGTGCACACGAGCCGATCGGCCGGCTCAACGTATATGCTCACGCGTGATTCACGATGGAACGCTGAGGATGGCTGGAGTAAACGCGCGTAGCAGGAGTTCGGCCCAATGACGAAGCTCAGGGCCAGTCAGCCAGTACTAATTAACCGTGGAATGCTGTATCTAGATTGAAATCTGGGTGACCCGACGCCCCGGGGCCGCCACCTTGGCTCAACCTCTCGGAGGCTTCGTTCAAAAGGGTTCCAGCTCGATAGGCAGTCACTCGTGATAATCTGCACCCTGTACTTTGCGTTTCATACGGTCGACCTTGGGTTCAAACATATTAAGCACAATTCAGACCATTCTGTAATTCGCAACGACAGTGTCGGTATCATTACATTGTCGTCGCACAGTTTTTTTTATCATGTATAATACTTGTGCAACGATAATGTAACGACACTAATATTGTCGTTAAAAGAATAGGAGCCCCTCTACATATTTGCGTTATGAGATTGTTATGAGAGTGCACTTTGCGATATATATATATATCGCAATGAAGACGATAGATGCGAAATGCGATGATACTTCGTCGAGTATTTGCGCATGCAAATATATGAGAGATGATTTAAGTTGATTTAGACTCAACAAGGTATTTAGAAAACGATTCGCCTCTTGAAGAAAAATCTTACCAATGTTGCAGTAATGAATATTCTCAAATTTAAGAAGAATTAAACATTATAAATAACAAAAATTGTTATTATTTTCTATTATTCTAAAGGATTTTTTATATCTCTCTTTTATATCTCAAATTGAAAAAATGTATATCTACAAATAAACATATTATAATTATAATAACACGATGATCGTGAAAACATGAAGATAATGAAATTAATTTTTACTTGAAAGCTTGAGAAAATACACAATAATATTCACGTGATAGAACGGCATTATATAAAACAAACTTACCGATCGTGGTGCATAGATAATTCGGTTTACACGAAACAACTTTAGATCACAAAAAATGTATTATACAGTTGGCGATTATTGTCCGTATCATATACGCAATCATAAAGGTCATCCCGTTATTTTAGCCTTCTGCCACATAACCTTTATGATCGATATCAGTGATCTCATTAAACGCTAACAATAAAATGTCGTGATACCGTGACCTATTAACATATTACTATGTTGATATTAACTTCACGTTGATGGCAATCAATCCATCTTTCTCGCGTGTTTGATCTTATCATTCACTACAAGATAGCGTAGCACTAAGCGACCGCTAATAGCATTATAATACGTCCTCTTTCCCCTCTCGTACCAAGAACATTTTACTTCATATAGTTTAAATATCATTTAATTAGTTAATCCGATATTTGTTCTTCGGCCGAGACCTGGCTCGTAAACACTGACGACTCATATTAATCTGCCGATATAATGAAGTCTTTTTGTCGCAAGACCGGTATCCGAGATGGCAAAAGTGCCAGAGGTTGTCCGCTAAAGTAACGCCGTGTACAGCCTTTTTTTCGTTCACGCGTCGCCGAGCACGAGATCAAAGGTCGGTGGACAGATCGAGGAATCCACTTATCGTTGGAAAACGTATTGACGTATACACACACACACGCGCCACGCCACGTTCTGGAAGAAAATTATTCTCGTTCTGTCTATAATAAAGTCTCGTTCGCGGCCGACTGTATCGCCGCGGAAAAGGGCAATGGATTCACGTAGCCGTAGACGATACACGCGACAAACCGCAAAAACGCGATACGCTATGCGAGGTCAACCGATCCGATTCGCTATAACTCAGACTGGTGAAAAATCATCCGGGACTCGACGTAATATAATTTAGATAATGACGTGATACACCGCGCCACATCAATCTAATCGGTAATAATCGGCTGCCACTTCCTCAGAAATCCATTACCATGATTTAGCCGCCACCGATGATTTAGTCCGGATCATTACAAAAGCCGATATCTGGTTGCACCATGACTTGTCTCGAACAGTATTCCGCAGCCTAGCTGATAGAATCTGTCAAGCGTCGCGGCGCACATAAATTCAGAAGTTACACGTAAGTTATTTTTCACAGAGGTTGATCTCTTAGTAAAAGAGAAGTAGATCGATATTTATAATAAATAAACTGCGAGACACTAAGACTCGATATTTTACCGTTTTGTCACGCCTGATTATATAAAATTAAATCACTGGAAAATTCAATCTCATGGTTGAAATAAATAAAGAAATGACGTAAGACTTGAAATATTATCTAGAGAAGTTCGTATTTTATAACGTTGCTAATAAAATTATCGGATATCTCCGCGCTGTTAAACTGTCACGAGGTTCGTTAAGAATGTACGTTCGACTGTTGCGCAGCTAATAATCCTCTTTGAAGAAATATTCTGGCCTCGCGCGCAGACATGGTCTGCTAATTCCCGCGAGTTAACCGGTACGGGTTCGCAGTACTCGCACTTAACAGTATTTCAGAATCATAAACTCGAGCGATAAGCACGACCATGCGTTTAGGCTCTCCATATACGCCCGAAGAATCTGTCCTTCACGGTTCATGTGCGTTCTCGCATAAGGACCTATCACTTTTGCTACATGCTAAATTACGGTTTGAGAAGCGCAAAGTTTTTCACAGAATCACTGATACGTATTAGACCAAGAAATTTTTATTTATGCTTATAGTATGGTGCTTTGAAGACTAATTTATTTCTCAATATATAATACATAAATATACATATTGTATATGTACATAATATTAAAATATATTATTAAAGATGTTATTTCGCGTTATTTTCGCTGTTTGCATGGTAATAATCTTCCATACTTATTTTCATAGTGACGCGGTTAATTCTTCCGTCGCTTATTTTACTGTGATAGCGGAAGTTATTACTACATTGTTGCGAAGTGTTAAGATTTTCTAGGGTTATACGCAGATGACGCGCCACGGAGAGGCTTCCCCGCCAAGTTGACGGTTCGACACGGTCGTAAAGCCACAACCACGGCACCATACGTGGACAATCTCCGGGTTAAGTTGTCACCGTGGCCGCGGTATCGCCTCGTAAGAGACGAGGCGGGTTGGCGAGGGATCATTAAGCGTGGAATCATCCTGAAATACGGCCAAATAAAAACAGCAGGCTACGACCTGCGGGACGTGCCTGTAGTCAGGTCGGGTTACGCATCGACTTTACAAACGACTGACCTCCGGCCCGTGTTCACTCGAATCGAAGGAGGACAACGATGGAATGAAGAAAACTAGCGGTCTTTGAGAAGATGTGCTTCAGCCTACAGATAAAATAACCGAAATTCTTTTCGAAAAAATGTTGACTCAAGCGCTTCGATTATGACTGTAAGAATGAAATCAACAAGTTTACGTGAAACGTTACACTGTATTTATAACTCGTAGAAGTGTATCTTGGATATCTTTTAATATTTTATCTTCTAGTCCTATTGTTTATATCAAAGAGATAAGAATATATAAATAAAATAATATGAGAAAATAATTTATATATTCTGTCATCTTTTTTGTGTGAATTATTCTGTGAAACAGAATAATTTGATGCAGTAAATATTGTATAACGATCAATGTTCTAAACAATATTGAGACTTATATAAATTTTAATTCAGTGTCATTTCCGTTCACTCCATTTCCACGAATGTTTAAGGCCATTCACCGATACAATAATGCTCAGCAGATATATTTGTTCATTCGCTCGCTCACTTACTCACGTATCGAGAAGGGACGAAATGAGTGTGTAAATGTCGTATATTTCACGCCAATAGAAACCGCACGGATCATTACGGCCGATCGCGATGGGATGAGAAAACTCTTCGCTGCGGTCTAAACCGTATGTCAGTATACCTAGGTAAACCGTGATACAGGTAAGAGAAAAACGAAAAGAACAAAGGAGGTACTGATACGGAAATTTTCTGAAGTTGCAAGATAACATTGAAGCTAAAATTAAAAAATTGTTCGTAATCAGAATGAATGCAAAATCTATATATGTTATTTAATTTCAATCTAAGTAAGCAGTAAACTCAATAAAATTGAAGTTAAATATAGCAAACTAAAAAAAAATAATTAACTTCAAGAAAGCTATGTCTTTTGTAAGGAATCTCATATATTTATGCGCAAGAATACCGTTATACGATCCTGAATAGATGAAAAAAAAGAAAAACAGGACGAAGAAGCGGTAAACATAATAATGTTAGAAATTAAAATAACAAGGAGTCAGAGACGTCATGTTTACGTTCATCAAATCGTTTCAAGCACTCAGCTGAAAAAAAAACAGATGGAGAAAGAGAGCGAGAGATATTAGGAACTGGAAAATGTATGTCTTTACGATATCGTTCTTCGTCATAAATGTCACGTAGCTTTGGTTAAAGAGAAACCATGACACTCATCGCGCATCCACTATGCCTTTATTAACGACGTGACTTCGCCAACTTCCGGATTCTTTGAACCGAAGGAACCCTTCAGTGCCTCAGAAACAAAAGATATTATTCTGGTGTGGGTGCAGAAAGGCGGCGCGCGTTTGTTTCCCTCGAAAACAATTACGTCGCTAAAAGAGACGACCGAGTCTTCTTCGGAAAGAGACGGAGAACTCATTTCAGACCGGTTTCAGAAAAGCGTTCGAAAACAAATCGTTCTCGGATTGATTTTATTTATCGGGAGTGGCTACAGAAAATTGTGTGACATTAGATCACAATGAAGAAACAGGAAGATAGTAAAAATAAGTAAAAATAAATAAAAGACATATAATGAAAACATATTGGCAATTACAAATTCGTTAACAAGTCTGTCACAATGTTTGAATATAATCGAATCATGTTTTCTTATTAATGCAAACTGTCAAATAATGCAAATTTCTAATAAGATAATAAAAAAATTTTCAAAAGAATAATTACACGTAGAATACAAAAATAACTTCTTTAATAATTCTCTCGTTTTCAATTTTTCTGCACGCAGCAGCAATGATTGAGTACAGCCTTCATCAATACCGGCGACTTCATTCTCGTTATGTTGACGCGCGAGCAGCTTTCACCAAGCAAGAATGAAAATAGTCCGGTAAACCGAGGACATGCCTATGGTAAGAACCTCCGGGCGTCTCGGAGGGCCTGGTGTCTTCCGATTAAGAGCGAGCTTGCGTTCCAAGGTGCTCGTAACGCCGCTCTAAGAGTCCGTACCTGTCCACGGCTGGGTAATACTTGAAAACATGTCTCTATCACGGAGGAGAATCTCCCTCGTCTGGTAACGCCTTCACATAAAACCGACATTTTATCCCGTCTCCGCGACGTGTTTACGGCGTTTCTATAGTCGACGGTGCAATAACGAGAGAGGGGACAAAGCGAAAGGGGGACGAGTGTTCCACGGGTATGGGGTAGAATATTTTCGCGGGGCGGTGGTGTTTAAATTAAGAGACAGCCAAGTGTAAGGTGGCGCCGACGAAAGAACGTATACTTTTTCTATCCTTTTCCGGTTTCTCATTGGAGGTCGCATGAAGGCAAATACACGAAATCTACGACGTCTTCAAGATGCGACCAGTCTTAAGCTCTTCCCTCTTTTTCATCTTAAATGGAGATGCTCTTTCCTACTACTACCGATCTTTTATATTTCTGTTCTTTTTTATTTCACTTCTGCCTTTCGCACTGCATTTCTGCTGTTCATAGATCTGCATCTCTCTTCACTGAACGACTTCTTCGAGCAATGTGACTTTTAATTAAATATATGGTTAATAATGCAAAATATAATGAGCACTTAATAAAGGAAACATAATTCACACAAACAATCAATAAAGTTTTACTGATTTCGCCGATTAGCAATTGCTGCCAAGGTCAAAATTATTTCAAATTAAGAAATTTAGTAGAACTTCGTAGAACAATCATTTAAATAACTCTCCTCTATGTCTTCATTGTATTCCGCATACTTCAAATTTACATCAAAGTATATTATTCAGTATATAATAAAAAATATTGAATCTAATAATAATAATAATAATAAAAATGATATTTAAAATAAGAATATCACATAAATATTGTAACATCCAAACATATTAATTCGCACGATTAATGCTCATAGCCAAACACGTATATTCCGAACGTGACATGACAAACTTAAAAATGCATCGCTGCAAAGAAGGACAATGCCTTATATATTCTATCGACGTCTTGTCTGGGTCATCATACCGACACTCCACCAACGATTCCAGAGGCTTCGTAGTTGGTAGGCAGACATGCCAACACGATGTCTGAATATGCTCAAAGCCACGACACCATCGATCGAACAGTTCGACACACACGTACGACATACACTAGCAAGATCTTTGGTTTAATCATATTTTCTACATGATTTGGTTTAAGCAAATCAAACTTTGTGTCGTCAAAAATCGTACGGTTCTATATGTTAATCAATATATATCAGAAATTAAAAAAAAATTTCATATGAGTTTACATTAATTTTACAGTAAAATTAATGAATTTTTTAGCACATAAGATAATATTCATTGGATTTTAAGTTCAAAATAAAATAAATCATTTATAACCACAGTTGATGAATTAATGTTTTCTAATTATAATATAATTTTTTTTTCATTCTATATACTCTCTCTCTCTCTCTCTCTCTCCCTCTCTCTCTCTCTCTCTTTCTAAAAAATACCGAGTATAATTTGATTATCCATCATGATCAAAATATGTATATAAGAGAAGGAAAAAAGATCTAAAACAATATATTAAAATTATTACACTAATGACATTTCACAAGATCGTTTATACAAAAATCGGAATGAAGTTCAAGGAAATTTTACCAAACTCACTCTTATTATTATTAAACTACCTTTTGATTAACGATCTCGTCGGATAATTTGCTCGAACGAGATTGGAACGTAATTCACACTTAAGACTTCTATTCGCAAAAGACATCCGCACGAGCCATCTTCCTGCCCCTCATTTGCATTTTCATCAATTCGCGGAATGTATCGACAGTGTGTGGGAGCAAAGTGCATAGAAACTACATCCTTAACCGAGAATTTTTAAAAATATTTTGCAAATCAAATTTCTCCGTTGAGATTATACGCTTAATTTCGTCTTAATTTTTATTTTGCTTTTGTAGAGAAAGAATTTGATAGTCTTTGAAAAATTAATTTTTTATATCATATACATTTCGCGTCATTGATGTTTGATGATAAATTTACACTTAATAATATATAACAGAAATTATTTCATTTCGCTGAAAGTAAAACGCACTTCTAAAATTTATGGTTGTCGCATTTATAATCAAAATCATGTCATCATGTTAACATTGTTTCATTATTTCCGCACTGTTAAAAAATAAATTGTAGAATATTTAGAAAAACTAACATAAAAATACTTTATTGGAATAGAAAGAAGCTCTCACAGTAACTCTTTATCTAGTAATCGAAATCTTACGATAATGCTGCAACCGAAACGATTTAGCATGGACTATTACTTCGCATTTAATTCGTTTTCAAACACCTGTTTTCACGGGTCAGCAAATAGTATGCGGGCGAAAGAGAGAATTATCGAGGCCAATTTCTCAGATTCTTAGAGTAGTATCGCGCTTAAGGCTTCTAAGTACTCACCTCAACCATATTGAATCGTGACGTCATAAGCGCGAAATGATATGTTGATTTTTCTTTACATGTCATTTATAGGTAAAGACAATTTGAATAAAACGGAATAATAAGATCGCTATAAAATATTTGTAAAAATGTGCCAAAACTATCCTTATCTCTCTTGACAGTCAGTAAATAGTCGAGAAACGTTCATAAAGAAAAAAATAGGCTACGCATGCGAATTGAATAAAAATCAGTAAACGCACTTTACGTGCCTTTTTTTACAACTATTTATTGACTATCAGAGGGGATAATGATAGTCTCGGCCCATTTTTACAATGATTTTTCTGTTTTATTCAATTTGTCTTCATTTATAAATAACATTCAATAAAAATAATACATATGTGTCACTTATGACACATATGTATTACGTATCACGATTCGATATAAGTGTATTCAAGAGCCTTAATTCAGCAATATTTTTATTGCTAATCATCGTTATTTTTAAAATTATTATGCTTTATTTATTTTTCGCAAATTCTATTTATTTTTCGCCAATAATATCTACTATTTTTAGTTTATTTATCTCAAATTTTTACGTATAATAAATCAAATGTCAATTTTCTTAAAAACTAATCAATTTGCAAATTTTCTCGCTAAAAAAATGTATTGCAAAATTATATAAAATTATATAAAAATAACTTAGTAAATCACAGAAGCTGAAGCTTGCTATCAAAAAGTATCGAACATACATTATAAAATGAAAATGTCATTTTCATACATAATGCAACATTATTATAGTTAATCCCCATATGCGTCAAGGAAATATACGTAAATAAACAACGTGTTGGTTAAATAAATAAACGTTATACTTAATAGAAAGGGCTAGACTTCCTTAATCGTCATCGTCTTGACATCGCAACGTCGACCTATATATATATGTACGTGTGTGTATATATATATATATATATATATATATATATTTTTTTTTTCCAGTCAGACGAATAATGCCTGTGGATTGTTTATTGTGCTCCAGGCTCCTCTCATCTGTAAGCCCCTTTCCCCGCGATAGATTCCTTTCCTCTCTGTTGTGGAGAGCCGTGACCATCTGTCATTTGTCGGTTGAGATTTTTCGAGGCGTCCGGCCTAGTCTGAATGGAGAACTCATCTTCTCCTCGATAGCTCGTTATCGACAGTATAGCCGCCACTCGTCCTCACTCGTCCTGGCGCGTTAATAATAATGTCAGGTAGACACCTCTCTCTCTCTCTTTCTCTCTCTCTCTCTTTCTCTCTCTCTCTCTCTCTCTCTCTCTCTCTCTTTCTTCCGATTCACGAGT
>Ga0157364_1003446_pt1 | contig 15327 bp, 7 predicted proteins | sample AttsexASBM2_FD_111476 | JGI IMG/M metagenome (GOLD analysis project Ga0157364, IMG submission 111476) | Fungus gardens microbial communities from leaf cutter ant in Ribeirão Preto, State of São Paulo, Brazil - Atta sexdens ASBM2 | ecosystem: Host-associated > Fungi > Mycelium > Unclassified ...
CAAAATTGGTACAATCTTTATAAGTCCAACCTTCATACATATTGCATTTAATTCAGTCTTCATTAAAATTTTCTTCGTAAATAACATAATTAATCTTTCTCCAGCTTGTTTATTGGTTTTTTTTAAATGCTTTTTTTACGGCATTCGTATTTTTGTTCTTTATTAACCTTATATTTTTATCTTTATTTAAATTGTCCGATACCATTCGCCATCTCATTATCCAATATCACTCGAATGACGCGCAATGAAAAAACAACGTATGAAACGAGCGACTTTAAAATAAAAAGGATAAAACCTCCTAACCTCAAGAAGATCAATAACAATATTGTTCATATTGATAAACTAAAAACGATATTCCAGTTATGTTTATTAATGTGACTGGTTAGTAATTAATTAATTCCATGCTGTCGTAAACAGCTGCTACGCAACAAAATACACAATAATTCATAAACAATATTATCTCTATTCTGAATATGGAGAGCTCTCATATATAAGTGGACTTACTAATGGCTTAATAGGTGTTGCCGTTTAATATTTTAAACAATCCTTCTCATATCAGTTGTCCAATATTATCTGACTTTCTCCTACTATAAATCATACTATAATATATTACACAAAGTATATAGTATATTTCAAAATATATATTTTTTTTAATTTATACTATTAATATTTTATTAATATTTTATTAATATTTTATTAATATTTATTATTAATATTTTTTTAATTAAATATTATATTATACACATCGTGATATTTATATTATAATATAATTTCTTTTGTTACATTATAATGCTTCGATATTTATACTAATATTATTATTATTGACTAAATGTTGCTAAATCGATATAGAATCAATATTTGTAGTTTCTTTAATGTATATATAATTTCACAAAAAATATTACTAGAGAAATAAATGTATATATTCGAAATTTTACAATTAATATAATTACATTATTAATTTGTGTATTAATTTTTTGTACGCAAAAAATATTTATTAGAAATTGAATATCTTATAAATTGATTTGATGTTATTAGTATTCAATAATATAGTAATAATACCGATATATAAATAATATTAATTCTATCGAAAATTGATAAAAATTTCTATTATATGCCGATGTTTGATGTCCCCAACAATCAATGGTAATCAATATATGTAAGCAACAAAAATATAGAGTTATATGATTATAAAGAGTATATAATTGACTTACAATTGTCATTAAAATTCTTCAGAATTCAGTCCTTCTTACTAACGATTAGAGACAAGCGCATCGTGTGGATGCAGATGCACTATACAATGTACTGCGAAAGACAAGAAAAAAAGAGCAAAGCGGAAAGGAAGAAGAGCGGAAGAGGAGCTTTAAAACGCCGTTACGTCGTAACTCGTCGCAACGACGATCCCAGTGATAACGCGACGCTTGAGTTAACAAAGGCTTCTTCTCCGTTTTGCCTTCATACTGCTTCTCTTCGTTAATAATAATGTCGTCCGGATGCAAGGCATGTAGAAGGCCTTGAACGAACGATATTCCACGACTTCTTGAACCGTATTTAATTACTGTCGCGTATCTAACGACCAGCTTTTTAACTACTAAATAAGTAGTGTACTTTTAGTCTATTATTAGTGTTATTTTTAGTCTATTACACAGCTGAGTTCTATATTCTTGTTATCACAAAATTACTTTCACGCTTATATAAATGATTCTTTTTAACCTATCTTCGGGCACGCGATGTCCTGTGAGACCGACTCTGCAAAGTCTCGTGGATCGTGCGTGCAACCGTAAAGGCAATTACGCGCATCAACAATGATAACGCCCGGCTGTAACCATACGGGTAACTATATCACATAGTCGGGTATGTATACGATGACAATAGACTACCGCAATAGACTACGAGCATTCGCTCGTTTAACGTTTATGTCGTACGAGGCGACCGAGAGTAAACCTTCCAACGGCGTATCGAGGCGCTGATTTACGATCGCAATCGTAATTGCAACCGTAGAAACGGTTGACGTTGCAAGAAAAAAAAGGAAAGAAAAAACACTCCACTCATTGGCGTCTCTTGAGCATGATTGTATGCTTATTAATCGTTATTCGACGCTCCGATGATCAATTACAAGTACGCAGTCTCTCGCTGAGTAAGATTAATCGACGACGTAAACGTAAAATAAAACGAGAATTACACGAATATTAAAGAGCAAATTCTCCGACGATTGAAAGGAAAACTTAGAGTTATGCAGTCTAAAAAAAAATTCGTACTTACTTGCTCATTGCAGCGCCATACGTCGAACGATCGTTGTACAGGCTAGTATTATATCATAACATGTGATGCCCACAGGGATGAATTTAAAACCTAAAAACGAAAAAAAGAAGTTCTGTTGAAGATATATATTTTTTTTAAACAAAAAGACGAATCTAATAGGAAATTTAAATTTAAAAAATCATTCTCTCTCTCTCTCTCTCTCTCTCTCTCTCTCTTCCGTGACATATTTTCCGAAACTTTAATTCATCTATCTGAATCGGAAAGTCAACTACGCAGTGTTAAATGAATATATATGTCAGGTATCGTGCGTATATGCGCACGCAATTCCGGACATAGTTGAAGTGCACGAACGAGAGTCGAGGTGTATACGAACGCTAAAATAATTGCCGCAACTGCTGAACTTGGTTGATGGATTAAGCGGCAATTTGTAATGCCAGGTGATCCATCAAAACTTCGCGAAAGGTTAATCCCGGTTTAAAGACACGCAAACGATCGCGTTCTCACATGTTCGAGTAATGATAATCCTTCGTACTGATGATTATGTTATAGAGTATTTTCATCTTTAATTTACTAAAACTACAACTACAATTTAACATATTTAGTTGGTGCCACGAGCAATCCAAATATTGTTACCGGATATAATTTCATTAAACAGCGAAATGTGATTCTCGATCCATTAATGAATAATTATGTTAATACAATATTATTCGAATAAAACAGTTCAATTACATATGTTTGAGAACAATCCGATCTCTCATTTGATTTAAACTATCGTAGCATATCAAAACTATTATATTTCGATTCAAAAGGTTTCCGTTTCGTGTTGAGGTTTCCAAATCTCGTGACTCGGACATGAACGAGCAACGGCTGTTCCAGTAAGCAACAATGGCACGGCATCACTGTAATGAACGCCGGAATATTCATGAAGCGAGAATGCGTCGACGAACGACGCGAAAAAATTTAACGCAAAGAGTTGCAACTGCACTTCGCGAGAATCGAGCGGACGAATGCATTTAGCGTCGACAATCCGCGAGTTCGCATTTATTTTTTCGTACCACGTATTTTTCCGCAACCAATATCGAAAAGTTCGTTGCGACAACGAATGTGGAGAAACAAGCCTTTTAACGCGTTAAAAAACATATGTATAGTATATCAAAACAAAGCAGTTTAAGAAGAGAAAAAAGGTTTCCATGTTCAAAAATATAAATATTTTGTTTGCGACCAACTGGATTTCCAGCTTGTAATGATATCGATGAAAAAATAAAAATTGACCGTTATATAAAATTCATATATCAATTTTTATTTTATATATATATATAAAATACATTTTCCAATTAATTAATTAGCTAATCTAACAACATAACGAAAATAAAAAATCATCGTTATCTCTTTTTTCTTTTTACAAGAGAAAGATTTAGAAGAAGTGAAACGGTAATTTTCATTCTTTCGCGGAAATACATAACGGTAACTCGTGTCGTCGCAGTCGTTCCAGACATTCCGGTCTCTCTCAGCTTCTTACTCTCGAATTCCACTCGCGCTTATACATTGACACGCCGGTACCACCAGCTAGTAACATCCAACAGCATCCGGAAAGGAACGAATCATTCGCTGTTCGCTTGTGTTCACTCACTCACTCACTCGCTCGCTCTTCGTCTTCGTTCCCGACAAATTCATTACGATAAAGACAGTCTCACCGCGCATACGATCCGTATATAATCGGCTCATTATCCTCAAGGCAGTCTACTTCGCAGACTATCTTCATTATAATGAATTGTAATGCGTACCCCGCATCTCGAACAAAAGGATAGACGCAGTTTACTAATCGCAGTCTGAGACTGAGTTTCTTGCTGTCGCGATAGATGTTTACAATAGAGACAAAAAATAATAGGTTATCGGAAAATAACTGTCTTAAATTCACAATTGTATATGGCGTAATTTATCAATTAGCTTCATATATAATTATAATATTATCACAGTTGGATACATATATACAAAGAGACAGAAGTTTCAGACTACCGAAATACTAAACTAATTGTGGAATTCATTATCTCAATACCCATAAATGGCATTCGTGATTATACTGACAGAATAGCTTTTCTCAAACACTGAAACGAGACAAGTCATTTCCTGTAGTTTTTTTTTGGAAGCTGAATACAAATCCAATTTCTAAATTGTCCCATCATATCATAATTTGAAGTTGCAAAAAAGAGCTATTTTCAGATATTTTGTATTATTATAACTACAATATGTGACGTGTTGACTAAAATCCTCTTTGATGGCTAAAAAGTCCTAAAAACATACTTCATTTTGATTGCAATAAAATTTTTCCAACACGTCACATATTACACAGTTATAAAATACCTAAAAAAAAAGCCCTTTTTATAACTTCAACTGTCAATTTCTCAAAATTGTAACGTGATGGAACAATTTGGAAACCAAATTCGTATTCAGCATCCAAAAAACTATAGGAAATGACTAGTCTCGTTTTGATTTTTTTTTTTTCCGAACAGTGTTATTTACGTACTCATAAAGATTTGATTTATTCGCTTCTCACAAATGTACTAAAAATGTAGTCGAAAGTACATGTAGAATAGAGATATAAAAAACCGTTGGGTAAATTAAAGACTAGAAAAACCTTTCGAACCGTAGTGCTCTTTGTTTGGACTGAAAGGTACAAGAGTCTTCTTTCTTTCGCGAGACGCGCGCGACAAGGTCGCTGCCTCCAAGAGTCGGAAAACTGTGTGGTATACCCGTTTCTAATCCTTCACACGAGCATCTTGGTGTCTGCGTTAGTGTGCTCATACCCCAGAGTGAAAACCGAAGTAAACGAGCCAGCGAGACTCTCGAGTCGCGACTCTGCAGAGAACCGGTTTCTCCTGGTTTCAGAACAAGTAATTTCGTTACAAGCTCTATTCCTCTTGCTCTATCTCACCCTCTCTGTCTCTTTCTTCGACTTTTATTCGAAAAAGAAACGGAGAGGAATAGCGGGAGAAGGAAAATAAACAAAGAAGAGGAAGAAAAAAAGGAGAAAGTTCAGCGACATCCTAAAATGATTTTTATATACACAATCATTCGGCAAGCGATCGGATCAATGCTACTTTACAGATTTTTATTTCCTACTAATTGTAAGATGATAAGACGAAATTCTAAACCAAATGAACTTGTTTCCAACTCAAGATCATTAGTGCTTAAAGTTAAGACTTTTCTCTTTGGAATGTAAAAGTCTAATCGTAAATACAAACATCCCAAATGCGAGAAATTAATAAAAATTCTGAATTTAAATTTAACAACTTACAAGTGATACAATTATGTGTGATACAAGAGATGTAATAATTGCGCTGGATGTAATAATATTAATAGTCGTTATGTGAATTGTAGGTTGCTGCGTTTTTCGACAAATACAAAACCACCGCGAGAAACAAATCGCTATTAAATAATAACACATTGTCGAATGTAACATTCGTAACACCTAACATACGAATCGATCCGTCAATCGCTCGTATCCGACTCGTAATAATCATCATAGGGTGCGCAGTAATAGACTTTGGTCTATTATTAAATTATCAATACGCGTATCAATAGGCGTGGCACTCCGATGTCGCATTGCTCTCCTGTAACTCGAAGCTAGAGTTCGATCTCTTTCTCTCTCGCAAGACAATCGCCCGTGAGACGTTATTACGAGATGGTACGCGAAGGAGAAAGCGAAAGCGAAAGCGAACGGCGAAGAGACAGAGTGCAGTAACTGTTGCACACGAGATCGCGGCAGACTGCATTCATCTCGCGAGATTCTCGCGAGTCGAGCGCAACACGTGTACGCGTGCGAAACGACAATAACACACCCACATCCATTTTAGTCTCACAGATGTAAGATTAATTCAAGAATTATGTAACAATCGATTTATGTGTGATAGTCGACCGACATGCGCCATTAAATTTATTCAATTCAAATTATATATATAATATTTCCTGTATGTAAAATAAAGTAAATATAGAGAGAGAGAAAAAAAAACATTAATAAAATAATATAATAACTATTTAAGAGAGATTTTACATATAGACACACTACTTTTATCTCTTTCAGTGAAAATCATAGTTCTTACGTATTAATTAGCCTAATGTACAATTAAAAATAAGTAGTAGAAGATTTTAATTAACAGAATTTTAACAGATTTTAATCTATCAGAAATGTACACGATTTTTGATAAGTTGAAATTCTTTGTTTTTATCTGTGCTTTTCAATTGTGTTTCAGGTTTTAATAAAAAATAGAAACATAAAATTATATCTCAATATTTCAATGAAATTATTAGATAAGACCAGCAAAATATGTCCATAAGTTATACGTAAAATATAGTAAACAGTTATAATCATAAAAATATTGATAGAATTTCACTGCACGTAAATCTTATTCTATTGTTCCGCAATTTGTAGAATGAGTTTAAATCAACCATGTTATACGCCTTTGTCCTATATATCAAACTTCTCACGAGGTTGATTTCAAAGTCTATTACTAATTAGAAACAATTAGGAAGAACTATAAAGACGTTTAAATTGAAAAAGAAATTTAATAAGAAGTTACAATAAAACACATCGTTCAAACAACTTTGCTAACTAAAAATCGTTTCTTTTAATTCGCTAAAGAAACATTCCAGGACAACCTGTTATCAAACCCAAGAAATAAATCGCATTTTGAATTAAAAGTACGCTCACTGACTCACCTTAACTTTCTACTGACCCTTCTGGTCGCCAGGAAGCAATTACTTTTAATCGAATAATACGCCCGATTACTTTCTCTATTGCGAACAAGTTAACTTCGAGTCGACTCATCTTTCGATCCTATTCAGGTGCCGTCGCTGTAATAATTTATTACCTACGAGAATAATTCGACTTTCCTGCAAATGCAACGAATCTCTTTCATTTACAGGGCTTCTTTCCTGTATAACTTGATTACGTTATCATAATGGATTTCCTGTACAGTAATAATAGCTTGACACCTCATGATATTAAAAATAATAATGTTACACGTAATATGCTTTACAATAAAACGACGTTTTAGCAAAAATACGATACATGAAATTTGTATGGATAAAATTACCATTAAAAATTTAAATATCCGAAAAAATGTGAGAGTATAAAACTTTTTATCATAGAACACAAGTCAAATATTACTTAAATGGCATAAACTATTTATTCGTAATAAATTAAATCTAAATGAACAGCTTTTTGATTAAAACATCAAATTTGAAATGCTATAATTTAGAGTATTAGTTTTTGTCATTTAAGAGATATTCGTGCATCGATTACAATGACTAACTTCGCATAATTGCCAGTAACACATGGTGGGCTCATAAATTGGGATCCGATACTTCGCAGCGTTTGCAGTAATCATTCGTCGGAACGGCGTATTAACATCGCGCACGAACAAATAGGAGCAAAGGGGCCGCCACGATTAATTACGCTGATTAAACGGCGTAATTAAGAGCCGTGGCATTAATCGAACGAAGGGTTATATATGGGTCAAAGGAGAACGTAAACTCGCCACGTGTCAAAGGCATGTCGCGCATCTCGCTTCCGCGCGAATCCAGGTAACCGCGCGCAAATTTGTAGCCACTATCGATTAATAATTGCCCTTTGTCGTGCGAACCTGCTTTCCGCACCGCGTAAATTTAGCCAAAGTAAATTTACACCGAACGCGCCCGAGGATTTATTAAAGTTCTCCCGGAGCCAAGTTGCGCGATCTACATACATACGATTCTTGAATGTCTACATCCCCCTTCGTAAGAACTTCTAGCAACAAGTTCTTCGCGATAGCATTCACAGTTATTCACGACCGGGAATGGTCTACTTCATTGAGAATACAAATAGTCGAGTATAGTCGCTTTAATCGAGGCAGTTAAGTCCAAGTATTTAAATGATCGGCATTTATTTATTTAAATACAAAAAATGTATCTTTAGTAGAGTTTAAATTAACCATGCAACTAAAATTCGTTAAAAATCTTACGAAATTATTATTAATCGTACGTTAGCTTAATTATACATGCGTGATCAAAATTTGACGAATAAAAAACTTAATATTTGCACTGCGGAAAATCGCCGGTTTTCACAAGTACGCTGACCTTCTCGTTGATCGTGCTGGAAATTACAGTAGCGAACCAACCAGTTTGCTTGCTTGCCTTCTCGGGTTTATCTCGATTGAAGATCGTCCCTGACCTCGGTGGCAGGTGCGACAGGTTTCTCGCACGATCGAGATACTCTGTCTTTTCTATTCAAACATAACATGAATTTCTTCTGACGAGCGCGCGCGCCAACAGATTATCGCTTCGTGAAGAATGACGCGAGTGTGTCGATCGAATGCGTAAATGCTTTTACAATTAGTGGGACACGCTAGAAATCCGGTTGGTCGTTTAAACAAGAGAGCCTCTCGTAAATTCTTTAAAAGTAACTGCTCATCAGTTTCCTAAGCCGTTAATATAATTAATTATCACTTATTTATCAATGATGTTGAAAATTATTATTATATCTTAATGATGCTGAAAGTGCACGTAACTAGTTAGTATCTACTATATATATATATACAATTCAACAAAATTATTTACTTATGATTAGCTCGTTTCATTAATTTATATTTATATATAATATAAAAGTGATAATAAATAAAAGCATACAGAGATTTGTTTCGATTCATTTAGCGCCTGTGAATGATGTTGGCAATTAATTTAATGACGAAACCCGAATTAGAACAATTGTAGCAACAGATCAACTCGTTTCTATTCACGAACGAATGTCATCTTAATAGAAGCAAGGCATTGTTCGCGGGAATGAGAGCGAGACGGATTTGTAACGAAAACTGCATTAATGGTGAGAATTTTGCTGCGGCAGCAGGAATCGGAGTCGAGATTGGCTGCGGAAAAGCAAATGTTTGCCCTTGCATTAAATTATACGTCTCTCCTTGTGCTTTTAGTATATACATATAGACGAGATGTGTGTGCGTTGTGTATTCATGTATATCGTTTGCCGATCCGTTTCGTCGAGAAGTTGACGCGGGCAAAACTTTGTCGGCAAGTTTCCAAAGTTAGAGAAATAGCTACCGGGCGAATCATCGAAATCAAAGACATAGACGAAATCGAACCATGACCCCTCTATATGCCAATTACGTATTCAAATACTTGCTGGAACTTGTTCGTACATGAGCATCTAACTTGGATCCAAAATAACGTTCATCTTACGTGGCGTTAATTACATTATTGTCTGGTAATTGTAAAGAAATAGATGGAAACGATTCCAAGGATCAGAATCTTGCTGACACTACGAAGAACCGCGATGGGCCATCGCGGTAGGAAGAGCCACTCGCCAGTTAAATTGGTCACGCGACGACAGTCAGCAAACGTCTTCTTGATACCGTTAACCCTATCGCAAGATCCGCTTCCGGCAGTGTATCCTTCCAACGCCGTTCTACCAGGCATTCGCCTACACGGCTTTCTCTCCCGGCCCCGTCTCCTCCTCTTCTTCCCTCTCCTCTCCTCCATCCTCTCTTCTCGTTCCTCGAAGAACGGAGTTCATTACCCACCGGCGAGATCGACGCTGGTATACGCCTTTAAATCTACAGTTAGGTACCTGCCTGCCGGGAACGCTAATTAGGGCTTTCGTACGCGAGCCACTCGTTACCGTAAAGCGTCGAAAAGCCCCGTCCGCTGCCTCTATACGTGTCGATGATTCTCCTTACACTCGGCGGCAATCGCAAACGAGCGAAATCTCTTCTCTTTCGGTAAAAACTTCTGTTCTGAGAATGGTTGACGGTGTCGTTTTTGGACAAATGCCAGAACCTGCGAGATCGTTTAAAGGCACGTCAAAGTAAATGAGAATAAACGTCAAAATGTTCGGATAAGATTAAAATCACGATTCTCGTTCTTTAATCTTCGAACATCTCTTCAAATTTTCGAAATTTATCCATATCTGTATTTGCAATGTATAATTAAAACATACTTCATCTCGTCTGTCAATGTAAAGATTTTAAAGCATCGAAACAAATATAACTATTATTAATAACAAATAAATAATTCACATAAAAATCGTGAATGACATTATTATAACATCTATATTTATCTGATTTTCTGCTGCATAATTTTGATTCATATAATACAAAATGATTGAAAAATTGAAAAAAAAAACCGTTAATATTCAAGAATTGTGACGCTCTTCTATTGAAAAGTGCGCGCGCGCGGCTAGGAATAAATTCAACCGGAAAAATATATATTAACCGGATATAAATATTGAGTATTCTTGAAATAAAGCGATACATGATAGAAGTATCTATAAAAACATTTCACAACCATTTCTTAAAAGACAAAGTATTATCATTTTCAGTTATTACATATATAAAAAATATTAAAAGAATTATTTATTATAATTGTGATATAATTAATAATGTCTTCCCATTATTTGCGTTTTTATAAAATCAAAATTATTAAAAAATTAAAAAAACATGTTAATATTCAAGTATCTTATACTTGTTTTAAACTGATAATATCCTGATTTTCTTTCGCTTTGTCTTAATCGTACGCGAATATTATAATCATCTTGGTTGAATCTAAAATTAGCAAATTATAATTGAATAATTTCATCAATCCGATTTCAAATAAGTTCTAAAAGAGAAATACATGGCAAAAATATATTTATATTTAACATAGAAGTCGATATATTTTTTAACTGATTTTAACTGACAATTCTTTTCTCTCTCATAAGTATTTGCTGCGCAGTCTTACGAATTTTATCTTCCGGCCTGAATTTCGATCTGTCGTTCAATCAGAAATCAGTAAAATCTCAAAAGATATTATAATATAATATAATATTAATAAAACGATAAAGAAATCGTGTACGTTTTCACACATTCATACGAAAAATATTCTCCTCATAAAATCGACACGCCTTCTGCAGCGTTTGGTCACTCGTAGGTATCTATGAATTTAAGCATCATTATACGGCTCGTTTATGCCCATAAGAGGGACACAGATTTCGCCTCAATTTCAACAATCACTGTGGTAGAAAGCCGACAAAATCGATAGCGTAACAACGTATATACTTTACGTCGAACTAATAAAGGAGGGTCGATCGAAGCGGTTGGGGAGGTAGTAGCCAATAAAAAAACCACGTGAAAAGTATTCTTTGCCCGCAGGATAAAAGATTCATGTATTTGTATCCTGTACATAAAAATTATCACATAATGTTTGGTAAACTAACAACAAGAATTTGAAAGATCATGTAAAAGATAATCTGGTGTATTGCAAAAATCTTGAATTAAATGAGGAGAAGAACGGGAAGTCAAGAAGTCATGAACTTGGAAGAGGTATAGTGATGGGTGATAAGAACGAAACTCTTTCTGGTGGAAAGTAGGATTAGTAGACTAAATGGAAGCAAGTGCAAGCGAGTACGTGAGTCAGTTTTTCATTTAAAATCCGATTCACTCGGTGTTGCTACAACTTATCTGACAGATTGTTTTACTTTCTGTGTGTTCACAGTTGCGCTGCCCTATGTGCTACATTTCGATCAGCAATTGCGTCTAAGATTTAACAGAAATATCACACATGTATCAAAGGGGAGCAATAATAATCCAATCCCTTCAATTAAATAACATATTTTATTATTTTTAACTTCCGTGTGTGTTAAAATGTAAATCAATCTACTTCTGATTAATTTTTTAAAGTAAACAACATTCATATGTATACACTTAATAAATAGTAAATTAAATTTCAAATTTAATCAAATTTAATATATTTTCTTGAGTTAAATTATTATTGTTTAACTCCATTGTTTTAGTTAAATTAACGACATATTGAATATGAAAGCAGTGGCGATCTATAGAAATGATAACAAATAACTCATATAAATTATAATATAATTTTTTACATAAATTTAATAAAATTTAACAATGTATATGTAGATAATTCAATACTTTTCTCAATACTTGCATTCGTAAAACACAAGCTAAAAATAATGTAAGCAATGTTTGATAACGACGAGAACAGTAAAGTTCGGTTGTTGTTGGCAATTAGCGATTGTTTGTAATATATCGACACTATATTATGCGCACAAGCGGCAACGTGATGTAATTAATTGTTACTTTACGCGCGCATGTGGCGTAACATACTATTAATTATTGCGTTAACTTCGCGTACATTATAAGCAGAAGTAACACGAGCGGAGGAGTATTATGGATCCAATTTGATACTAATAAGACGAAAATAATGATAATTAAATTCCACGATAGCTTATTATACATGATAATTAGCTACCGCAAGTTAAAAATCTGACAAACTTAATTTTTAATTTCCTAAACGTGTCGAAGGTTCTGCATCAAAACGCTGAGTATGGCAAAAAGATACGATTTTCTGAATTAAACGTAACTTTTCGACCGTTAAGCCGACCAAGTTAAAATTTTTACCGTTCCTCTTCCAGAGATTCTTCTATGGAAAGAAAAACGATAAAAATCAAAAGGAAGTAAAAGAAGAAAAATAAAGAGAAAGAAAGATAAAAAGTGCAACTAGAAGATCGAATTAATCTTCCCATTAGCAGTCTCGATTGCCTTCGTTTTTATCGTCCCCCTTCGTGAGATACTATCGTTCGACCATGTCAAGTGGAAAGTCTAACAATTCATCACGCTTCGTGTCGACGTCGCCAGCGTAAACGTGAAAAATAGTGCTAATTGCAGTGAGTTAATTACTGCTGTGGTTTTCCTAATATACAGCTATAAAATTGTTTCACGGAGAAAACGATTTTGCTAAAGTATCCAAAAGTTTAGCCAGATACAGATCTGATAATAATTTTGTTAAATCAAAATGCAAAATTTTTAAGTAAGACACTCAAACTGACTGCTAGAATGTCAAAAAATTTACAAAAAAATTCTAACAATGTAACAATCAGTTTGAGCGTCCTACCTAAAAATTTTGATCCAACAAAATTATTTTCAGATTTGTATCTAACTAAATTTTTTTGATATTTCAATAAAATCTTCGTGTACATAGAGGAAATGATATTTATATTAAATATTTCGCGTAGAAATAGTCGCGATAAAATTAAATTCACACTTGACACTCATTTTAAATTTAATCGGAAAAGATCGGCATACTTAATATAGGATTAGTATAGGAAGAGATAGTGACTAATTTTTAATTCGCACGTATGTGAAACAATGAGAAAATTCATACGTATCGTAAATTACGGACACGTTATTGTAAACGCCGTGCAGTTATTCCTATCATGAGGATAGCTATAAATAAACTACGCCCGGCTTTTATCCGCGCGAGATGGCCTTGGCTAGCCTCGCTCGCTCGCTCTCATCTCTCCTCTTTCTCTTTCTCTCTTTATCTAACGCTTTGAGCGACGGATACGTTCGCGAACAAATTAGTCGCAGGAGCACGTAGCGACGAGATCGATTTCGGCGAAGGGTAAGGATCGTCCGTGCGCCGAATCCGAATAGTGGATCGAGTCGAATCGAGCGTACGATTACGATAACGACGGCGGTAAATAATTCATAGGTGCTAGCGAGCAGTTAAGGAGAGGCGTGCACGCGCCTCGAGTTCTCACTGTTATCGATCTCGCAACCAGCTTACGGCAACAATGTGTACACGACAAGGCACGCACACTAAGTCTGACGCAAAGTCTAAGGCGCCGCCTTATATTGTCTCTAACAGGTAAACGAAATACTCGCGAAAAACGAAATACTCGTTTTGCACCTGCCCATGAACTTCTGCCACCTACCGTTAAATTTATTGCCGCGCGAAAAACAATTCACTTTCGTAATCCGCTTCCAATACTTTTCGAAAATACGCCTCTCGCGACACAAGCGAGAAGTCAAGCTGCCACTCGGGTGATACCGATCGGATCGATACTTTCAATTTAAGGACTTGCTCGGCGCGACCGAGACGATATACCACGTACGGGGAATACGCGCGAAATTGAATCGACGATTTCGAGAATGCGCTAAGTCAAAGATATTGGACTGCTGCAGATTGATAAGAAATTCCTATCTCAAACCCGCATTGTAATTGATAGATATGCCAATTTCTTGATATACCGTCGGCGTGCGTATAATGTTATCGAATGGATAAATAATGAAATTAGCGCAAAATCATCAATGTAAACAAAATAAAACAGTACGGAAAAGACGGTTTTGCTGAAATATCTAAAAATTTAGCTAGATATACAAATATTTAAAAATAATATTTTATTAGACTATCAAGATATTTTAGTAAGACAGTCGAATTAATTCCTAGACTGTCAAAACTTTTTACAACATTGCTCATCATGCTTGAGATTTCGACGTAATCATTTTAACGGTTCAAACAAAATTATTTTCAGATCTTATCGCTAAATTTTACTTCAGCAAAATCGTTTTTTCCACGTAAAATTAGAACTAAATTGGATGGTTTTAGAAAATATAAAGTTTTCATCAATCTTCTGTGAAAATTAGTTAAATTTGTTAAAGAGCAACACAAGTGATGATAAAAAAAGGCAGGAAAATGGGCGTACAAATTATCCCTAACGTCGTAGTTGGAAGAATACCGTCGTAGAGACCTTTCAGGATAGCCAGAATGCCAAGGCATGGGATAGCAAACGCCAGCGAGAGAGCCTGGGTACAGTTTATTGCTATGGCTTCGCAATTTTCCGCCGTCTCCCTCCTCGACCATCCCCCCTCCCCCATTTCCCATCCTCGGAGTCTCGCTCGCCGCTTCTTTATGCAGCGGCGCTTCCTCGCGGAAGCATTTCTTCTTGGTCTCTTACTTATATATCTACCCTCGCATCGATCGATAGCGGTGTGCTCGACAATTCACAGGCCACGTAAAGAGACGATCGCTAAGTTTCCGCGATGTTGATCGACCGCAAAAGCCAGTTCACGAGGATGCCGTGCGGTTAATCCTCCGCATGATGTTTCCTTTGTGCCCTTGCGATAAAGTCCGAAATCTTGCACAAAGCTCCCTGTGTCGGATCTGTTACAGGCGGCCATTGAAGCGTTGTACAACCGTTGCAAATGCACTATATACACACACACACACACACACACACACACACACACA